>Ga0208980_10000695_pt1 | contig 19428 bp, 14 predicted proteins | sample WetSurMetagenome_3_FD_187993 | JGI IMG/M metagenome (GOLD analysis project Ga0208980, IMG submission 187993) | Wetland microbial communities from Twitchell Island in the Sacramento Delta, sample from surface sediment Aug2011 Site A1 Bulk (version 2) | ecosystem: Environmental > Aquatic > Marine... | reverse complement strand
AAACTCCACAAGCATTTTATCAGCGATGTACTTATAATACTCATCAACATCTTTACCGTTACGTATCTGAACCAGCAGGCATTCCTGAAGATTTCTGCAGGCGATTCCTAATGGATCAAAAAGTTGGATTCTTTTAAGAAGGTTTTCAGCAGCCGTAGGTTCAATTTTAATATGATCAAAAAGTTCAAGCTCACTTAATATTTCTTCAAGACTTCTTTTTAGATATCCCCCATCATCAAGATTACCGATAATTTCCTCACCAAGCCTGGATAGATTTTCATTAAGATTGAGCATGTTCAATTGTTCTATCAGATGTTCCGATAATGATTCTCTGACAGGTGCCAGTGGATGAAATTGTTCTTCATCACTTCCTCGGTAAACTCTCTCGTGATCAAAATCATCATCGTTCATATAATCTTCTAAGCTAAACTCCTCATTATCAGGATCCTTAATTTCATCTGTTACAGCATCTTCTTCTTTATCTTTTTCTTTATCATCTGTTTCCTGGGATAATTCCATTTCCTCTTCGAGTATGGGATTGAGCTCAAGCTCAGTTTTAATTCTCTGTTCGAGTGCGAGAGTATTGAGCTGCAGCAGCTTCTGATATTGGATTTGCTGCGGTGAAAGTTTTTGCTGTTGTGATAATCGTTGACTAAGTGTTAACATTTTACTTTCCGATTAGTTCCTTAAATTGTGAATACCATTCTTCGCCATATTTTCTGCTGAGAGATTCTTCGCAGAATTCAGCAACAGTTATATTATCATTTTTACCAAGTTCAATTGCCGGTTGACATTCATCGAGATGCTCAAATCTCAGCACATCTCCACCAAAATCAGAAATCCTTATCGGGAAAAGATGGCAGGATATTGGTTTCCTGAAATCAACTTTTCCATCAAAATAAGCTTTCTCCATTGCACACTTTGCTATCCCGTTTTCATAATAAACAAATACACAGGCACGGTTGTCGATACTCCTGAGCAGCGGTTCATCGTTTTTGACTTCAAAAAATCCCTTCTCTTCAATTTCACTTCTGTGTGCCTTCGAAACGTACTTTATAACAACTGATAATATCTCGTTGATCTTAGAAACTTCATCCCAGGTTATTGGAGCACCATAGTGACTTTCGAAAGTGCAGCAAGCTCCCTTACACTTCAATAAGTCGCATTTGAAGGGGGTTTCCGCAATTTCCTTTCTGACTAATATATTTCCAACCGGTAAAATTTGCTTATCCATTAACTTGGAATAATTTTTGAGAAAAGATAATGAATTGATTCTTTTTTACAAAGTTTAAATACTCTTTCCAATTGTTTAAATTCCTTCCTGAATTTCGATAAAAAGCCCCCTGCACAGATGGATTTCAGTAATAAAACAGTCTTATTAACCGGAGCCTCTTCCGGAATCGGGTATTCCCTTGCAAAATTACTGCCAAAGGAAAATTGCTCTATTGCTTTACTTTCCAGACGGGAAAACATTCTGAATAATCTGGCGAATGAATTAAAAATTAGTGGCGTTCAGGTTAAAGCTTATAAATGTGATGTTGGAAAAATTGAAGAAGTACGAAATACTTTAGATCAGGTAAAAAAAGATTTTGGAAAGATAGACATTGCAATTTTAAACGCCGGGACATCTTCAAGAGCTGATGTAAGAAAATTTTCATCGTCGATGGCAAAAGATATTTTTGAAGCAAATACATTTGGAATTATTAATTGTATTGAGCAGTTATTACCTGATTTTATAAATAGAAAAGAAGGAATGATCGTGGGCGTATCAAGTCTTGCGGAATCACGGGGTTTTCCTAAAAGTGGTTTCTATAATGCAAGCAAAGCCGCAGCAACTTTACTTCTTGAAAGTTTGAGAGTTGAACTTAAACCGCACAACATTAAAGTTGTGATTGTTAAACCTGGATTTGTTAAAACACCAATGACAGACAAGAATGAATTTCAGATGCCGTTTCTGTTGAATGTTGATAAAGCAGCAAAAATAATTTTAAATGGAATAAAAAAAGAAAAAGGTATTATCCAGTTTCCATTGCCAATCGTTATCGGCTCGAAAATTATAAAGTATGTGCCCGATTGGTTGTTTGATTTCTTAATGAGTAAAGAATTACCGGCAAGAAAGAACTAAAAAATTTTATATGCTTAAAAAACTATTGCCAATATTTTCTCTGTTGTCGCCATTTGGAATTGCTCAATCCGATTCCACTTTGATTTTGAGTGAAATAATGTTTTACCCGCAAACGGGACCAAATGAGTTCATTGAATTATACAATTTCAGTGAAACTGAAAGCATTGACATAAACAGTTTTAAAATAAAATACTCCACTTCTAATCCCGATTTAATTATAGATGCTGGTGAAGGGACAATTATTGCACCAAAATCTTTTGCAATTATTCTTGAAGGCGATTATCTGATTGGTTCAGGTATATATGATGGGCTAATTCCTTCCGAAGCCCTAGTTGTAAAAATATCTGATAACTCTTTTGGTACCTCCGGTATGTCTAATACAGAGAACAGAGAGATTTGGTTACTGAGTGCTGTGGATGATACTCTTGAATCTTATTTCTATTCTGCGAATAATGTACAAAGCCGATCCGATGAAAAGGAAGTAATGATAAAAGACAGCTCTCAATCAAATTGGTCAAATTCACTTTCAGCAAACGGAACGCCGGGATTTGCGAACTCAGTTACTCCTGTTCAGTTTGATTTGCAGATGGCTTCGATAACTTTTCAACCTTCCAATCCAGTAGAAGGAAATAATGTCACAGTTTTCGCAAAAGTTAAAAACATCGGAACAAGCTCCGCTGGCATTTATTCCATCGAGATTTATAACGATGCAAATTTCGATTCAACAGCAGATCCGGGCGAAGTTATCTTCACTCAACAGTACACCAACCTCACTACAGGTGATTCAATTACTGCAAGCACAACTATGAATTCACTACCATCAGGTAATTATCAAATCATTAGTAAAGTCTTATTTGCTCTGGATGAGAAACCCGCTAACAACGAGTTGATTAATTCATTTATTGTCTTTCCTCCGGGAAATAATTATAACGATGTTGTAATTAATGAAATTATGTACGCACCTTCAAGCGGAGAACCAGAATGGGTTGAACTTTATAACCGTACTACTTCTCCAATCAATCTTAAAAAATGGAAATTTTCTGATGCGTCCTCATCAACCACCATTACAAACTTAGATAAGTTAATACCTGTAAACGGATACATTGTTCTCAGCAAGGACTCATCAATACTGAATTATTATAATGTTCAGTCAGAAATAATTCAATTGAACCTTCCTGCTTTAAACAACACCGGTGATGCGGTTACAATTAAAGATTCAATCGGTGTTAAAATTGATTCTTTGTTTTACTATCCTGATTGGGGCGGAAATGTTGATGGAAAATCTCTTGAACGAGTTTCTGTTGAACGTTTTTCCCTCGATCCAACAAACTGGGAAACTTCCATTAATATCTTTAAAGCCACTCCAGGAAGTATTAATTCTATTACAGAAAAGAATTTTGATATTGCAGTTTCTAATATTCTCTTCAATCCTCAATTTCCGCTTGAAGGAGACACGGTTTCTGTTTCTGCAAAGGTGAAAAATCAGGGATTGAATGATGCAAATTTTTCTTTGCAGCTTTATGAGGATGTTAATCTCGATTCTGTTCCAGATTTACTTTTAGAAAATCTTCAGAGTCTTTTTCTCGCAGCCAACGATTCCGGAATTTATAATTTCAACTATTCAATAGAAAATATTCAATCAAAGAGAGGATTCTTTGTTAACGCGGTTTTTCTTTCAGATGAAGATACTTCCAACAATAAAATTTTTAATACAGTTGAACCGGGATTACCATCTCAATCAATCGTGATTAATGAAATAATGTACGCCCCTGTTGGCGGAGAGCCTGAATGGATTGAACTTTTCAACAGAACTGATACCGCAATAAATCTGAATGGCTGGAGTATTAGTGATGTATTCACCACCTCATCTGAAGTTGTAATAGAAGAAGATATATTTATCAATTCTAATTCATACTTGGTTCTCAGCAGAAGCAGTTCGATTTATAACTTTCATCGTTTCATACCTTCACAGGTGTTTGTACTTCCCATTCCTTCTTTAAATAATGATGTTGATGGTGTTGTAATTAAAGATAACCGCAGACTTGCAATCGACTCTGTTCTCTACTTTAATGAATGGGGAGGAACAAACGGTTATTCACTTGAGAGATTATCCGTTAATGCAAGTTCAAATCTTGCCTCAAACTGGGGAAGCTCATTCGATATTGAACAGAGCACACCTGGCAGGATCAACAGTTTAACTCCAAAGCAATTTGATCTTTCTGTTACTGAGATGGGTTTTAATCCCCGGTTTCCAGTGGAAGGTGATGATGTCTTCATTTCGGCATTCGTAAAAAATAATGGATCTTCTTCGGTAGCCAATTTTAGCGTTGAGTTCTACATTGATACTGATACTAATAATGTTGTTGATCTTCTCTTAAGTGTTGAGGAAAGTTTAAGTCTATCATCCGGTGACTCAGTTAGTATTATTTCTTCTTCTCCGATTCAGAATTTAACTCAGAAAGTTTTAGCCGCTGTTAGAATAGTTTATTCAGCAGATGAAGATACTTTGAACAATTATTATGAAAAATCAGTCGAGCCCGGATTTCCTGCAAGTGTATTACTAATTAATGAATTGATGTATAATACCGAAAGCAACAATCCTGAATGGGTTGAGCTGGTGAACGTTTCTGCAGAAACTCTGAATATTAAAGACTGGTCGATAAGTGATGTTCTCACCACACCGACAAAAAGTTTTATAACAAATACTGATTATATTTTACAACCAGATGAATATATCGTAATTGCAAAAGATACATCATTTAATTCAGCGCATCCGGGTGTAACGGCAAAAGTATTTTTTACAAATTTTGGTTCGCTCGGAAATACTTCCGACGGAATAATTGTCTATGATTTCAGAGATGGAATAATTGACAGCCTATTTTACCGTTCTTCGTGGGGCGGGGGAAGAGGACTTTCACTTGAAAGAATTTCTCTTGAAGAAGAAACTAACGACAGTACAAACTGGACAACTTCTTTAAGTATTGAAGGAAGCACACCGGGTGAACCGAACTCAATTGGAAATGTTCGGGATTACAGCAGGAATGATCTTGTAATAAATGAAATAATGTTCGATCCGGGAGAAGACAATTCAGAGTTTATTGAATTTAACAACTTGAGCGGCGATTCAGTAAACGTCGGCGGATGGAAAATTGAAGATGAAAACGGAAATAATTTCACGTTATCGAATATCCCGTTGATGATACCGGATAACTCTTTCTTCATTCTTGCTGCTGATTCACTTGTAGAATCAAAATATAATCTTGATGAAAATGTTTTACGAAGTATTGTAGGAACTTCAAGTCTTGGGTTGGTGAACACGGGAGAATTAATTCTTCTTAAAGATGTAAAAGGAAACGTAATTGATTCGGTTTGGTATTCCGATAAATGGCACAACGATAATTTCATTTCTACAAAAAATATTTCGCTGGAAAGAATAAACCCCAATCTTGGTGCAAACGATGCGAACAACTGGAGCAGTTCAGTCGACAATATTGGTGCAACTCCCGGAAATCAAAACAGCATTTACACGGTCAATCCTAATATTGCGTCAAATATTTCTGTTTCTCCGAATCCGTTTTCTCCGGACGATGATGGTTTTGAAGATTTCACAATTATCAATTATAAATTAACTCAGGCAACGTCACAGGTTCGTATAAAAATATTTGATAACAAAGGAAGGCTTGTCAGAACACTAGCAAATAACCAGGCAAGCGGTTCTTCCGGTTCAATTATTTTTGATGGAATTGGAGATGACGGACAAGCATTGAGGATTGGAATTTATATCATCTTTCTCGAAGCAATAAATGAAGGCTCCGGTGTTGTTGAATCTATGAAGACAGTGGTTGTGGTTGCGAGGAAATTGTAAACCAATTTAAGAATTATTATGACAACAGACTTACAAAAAGTAATTGATCGGTTGCAGCAACATATAAATACAGTTCCTTCTGAGTTTCTAAAATATGCTGAAGAAGAATTGAGAAGAAAACCTGCACCTGACAAATGGTCAAAGAAAGAAATATTAGGACACCTGATTGACTCAGCAGCAAATAACCATCACCGGTTCATTAAAATACAATTTATGCCCTCCCCATTTTTTGTAGAAGGTTACGCTCAGAATGATTGGGTGAGAATCCAAAACTATAATGAAAAAGACACGCAACAACTCGTAGAATTGTGGAAAAGTTATAACGAGCACATCATATTCATGATGCAAAACACTCCAGATCAAAATCTTGAAATAAAATTAAACGCCGAACAACCATTCGAAAATGCTGACACTTTATTCTTTCTTATGAAAGATTATGTTGATCATATAGATCATCATCTGAAACAAATTTTCGGATAAATCACTTCCAAATCAAGCACTTCTGTAAATAACCTGATTTTTTGGCACATTCCTTAAAAAGAAACAGAGTATTTTTTTCATTTTTAATAATTTTCTCTGATATGGAACCTTGGAGAAGGATTAACTGTTATAAAGTTCGTTAACTAAGTAATAAATAATTCATCTATTAAAAAGGAAATTAAAATGAAATTCAAAAATCTAGTCTTAGCTCTCGCAGTATCAATAACTGCATTCACATTCGTAGGTTGCGATGATGAAGAAGATCCCATGCAGTCAGTACCTTCAAATTCAACAACAATGATAATCCACGCATCTCCTGACGCTCCTGGAGTTGATATACTTGTTGATAATGCAGTTGCTGGTACAAATTTGCAGTACTTGCAGAATACTCCTTACGTAACATTACCAAGCGGAACCAGGAATATTAAAGTTAATGTTACTGGTACATCAACTACCGTTATTGAAGGAAATTTAAATTTTGAAAAAGATAAAGATTATTCAATCTTCGCAGTGAATTCAGTTGCTAATATTGAGCCGTTAGTTTTGGAAGATAATTTAGCAGCACCTGCTTCAGGAAAAGCTCACGTTAGATTTATTCACTTATCACCTGATGCACCTGCAGTTGATATTACTCTTTCCGATGGTACCGTTGTATTTGGTAATGTTGCCTTCAAAGGATACACATCTTTTACACCACTTGATGCAGGAACTTACAATCTGCAGGTAAGACTTGCCGGAACCTCCACAGTTGTTTTAGATTTAGGAAATATTACTCTAACTTCTGGTGAAATATATACAGCTTACGCAAGAGGATTTGTTACTGGAGTTGGTGATCAGCAACTTGGTGCAACAGTAATTGTAAACAACTAAACTAAATAAGTTTTAGTAAAAAATTACCGGACCGGATAAAATTTGTGTCCGGTTTTTTATTTTAAATTCAGATTTATAATCCTCCCTTCTTTTATATATTTTAAACGACAATAAATAAATAGTAAAATGATAGAGATTAAGAATCTTCATAAATCTTTCGGTGATAACAAAGTACTTCAGGGTGTGAACCTGAAAATTGATACTGGTGAAACACTTGTTATTATCGGAAGAAGCGGTTGCGGTAAAAGCGTTTTGATAAAACATATTGTTGGTCTGCTTTATCCTGATGAAGGCTTTGTAAAAGTTGAAGGACATAGAGTTGATGAGATGAAAATGGAAGAACTTTATAAGTTAAGACTTAAATTTGGATTTTTATTTCAGGCTTCAGCGCTTTTCGATTCTATGACTGTAGAAGAAAACATTTCCCTGCCATTGGTTGAATCAGGCAAAAAATATTCACGTGTTGATTTAGAAAAAAAAGTTGCCGAGAAATTGGAACTGGTTGGTATGAGAGGAGTCCAAAATTTAAAGCCGGCTGAACTTTCAGGAGGAATGAAAAAAAGAGTTGGATTAGCCAGAGCTCTGATTACAGATCCCGATTATATATTTTATGATGAGCCAACAACTGGTTTGGATCCGATTATGTCAGATTCAATCGATGATTTGATAAAAGAATTAACAGACAAATTGAATGTTACTTCAATTGTCGTTACTCATGATATGTATAGCGTTAAAAAAGTTGCGAACCAGGTGGCAATGATGCACGAAGGAAAAATTCATTTTATAGGAACACCTGCAGAACTTATTTCATCAAATGATAAAATCATAAAAGAATTTATTCAAAGAACTGAGTAAATAAAAAAAGGCGAAGTGCAAACTTCGCCTTCATTTCATAACCTAATAATTATTCTATTGTCCTAATGGGAATGCAATTCCAAGATTAACTGAGAAATAACTTGCTTTTTCAGTTGTATCTTCGGTTTCATCCTGTGCAACTCTGCTTATTTTCGATAGTGGTGGCGTATACTCATCCTCATCCTCAGTTGGAAGTTCACTGAATATGTAAGCGTACTCAACTGATGCAACCAGCATCATTGAACCGAGCAGATAATAAAATCCAACTGCCGGAACCACTCCAAATCCTGTAGAACTTGCATCACCTTCCTGTGTATCTGAAATAGTTTGACCGCCAATATCATAGCTGAAAGTCCATGTGTAAGAATAGTTTTGCATAAATACACCAAGGGCTGCTCCAATAAAAGGTTTGAATGCACCTGTAGTTGAGAACAAATAATAGGCACCAAGAAGAATTGGGATTTGAGAATAAGTGTCCTCATACTTATAACTACTGAATTCATCACCGCCTTCTTCGGTTTGAGTTCCAAAAGCAATGTATCCCGCTCTTAATGATAGTAACCATGATGCTGCGAGAGCATAAGTTGCCATTACATGACCTGAAAACCCTGTACCAGCAATGTGACCAAATCCATCATCACTACCCATAGGAAATGAGACATCAGCAAGTACACCAAGCATTATCATTCCTTTAACTATTTCTCTCATATCTGCAGGCGGGACAACTTCTGAAGGGATACTCAACTTAAGATTTTGCTCAATATTTTTATTGATAATTGAGCTAGTAGTTTCGCCAGTAATTTCCGCTGGCAATTTCAATTTCAACTCAGCAAAAGCTAAAGAAGAAATTAAAACAAATGATAGAATGGTCAGAAAAATTCTCTGCATAGTAGCCTCCTATGTGATTGATTAGTGATTTTTTGTTGCTAAATATTTAGCAACTCTTAAAAATAGGAAATAGTGTATAAAAGTCAAATATTTCTTTCGGCTTTGCATCTGAACAAATAAATTTTATATTAAGGTTAAAAAAAGGGTATAAATATGGATAGCATTAATGACCTGATTGCGAAGCGTGATATATACACAGTCAACAAAGGAGCAACAATCAGGGATACGGTTCTTTATATGGCAAGTAAGAAAGTGGGTCTTGTTCCGGTTATGGAAAGCGGGAAACTGGTTGGCGTATTTTCGGAAAGAGATTTAGTTAGACGTGTAATTGCAAATAATAAAAGTCTGGATGAAACAAAAGTTGAAGATGTCATGAGCACCAAATTAGTCATTGCTGATGTTAATGAAGCAAATGAATCAGTGCTTGCTAAAATGAAGGAAGCAAACACAAGGCATATCCTGATCATTGAAAATGAAAAACTGGTTGGTGTGCTTGCGATGAGGGATTTGCTGGAACTTGATTTATCTGCAGCCAAAAGAACAGTCGAAGTCCTTAACAATTATATTTATTCAAAGTAAATTACGATTGAACATTTTCTGAAACGATTCTGGTTCCGGAGTCAGGATTGTTGAGCTGAGTTGATTCGGTAATTATTGTTTCCTTACCCCCATTTTTAACAAACTGAATTGCAGCTAAAATTTTAGGTCCCATACTTCCATCCGCAAACTCCCCTGCTTCCAAATATTTCTCTGCTTCTCTTGATGTTATTTTCTCTAACTTAATTTGATTTGGTTTATGAAAATTCAAAAAAACATTTGGTACATCCGTCAGAATGAAAAAAGCATCCGCATTAATTTCTGAGGCAAGTAATGATGATGCAAGATCCTTATCAATAACAGCTTCAACTCCAACAAGATTTTTCTTATCATTTCTATAAACAGGCACTCCGCCGCCGCCGCCAGCAATTACAATATTTCCTCTCTTGACAAGATCACGAATTATTTTTTTATTAAGTATTTCTATCGGATCTGGTGAAGGGACAACTCTTCTCCATCCTCTTTTCCTTGGATCCTCTTTGAAAATTAATCCTCCTGCTCTTGCAAGAAGTTCTGCTTCCTCTTTCAGATAAAATCTGCCGACTGGTTTTGTCGGTTCTATGAATGCGGGATCATTTTTGTCAACTAATACCTGTGTAACTATTGTTACGACATTTTTTTTGATTTTATGTTCCTGAAGAATGTTCTTTATTTGCCGCTCAATCATATAGCCAATTCCTCCCTGCGAATCGGCAACACAAATATCCAACGGCATCTGCGGGATTTTATACTCTCTGAAACCGGCTTCATTTCTCAACATTATATTTCCAACTTGAGGACCGTTCCCGTGTGTAATCACCAGTTCATAACCATTCTTAAGCAGTTTAAGAAGATGGATGAATGTATCATAAGTATTCTTTTCCTGCTGCTGAATTGTACCTATTTCATTGCCTCTTAATAGAGCATTTCCGCCAAGTGCAACAACAGCTATTTTTTTATTCATATGAGATTAAATACAAAATATCAGAAATTAAAAATGAGTTGTAAATTTAAGCAGATTTTGGTTATTAGTGATAGTTATTAGTTTCTAAGTTTTTAGTTGTGGTTAGCTAGTTAATAGTTACAGTTAAAATTTTAAATATCAGAAAGCAAACTCAAAACCAGAAATGAAAAAACTATAACCATTAACCACAAACTAATAACTAACTTGAGTAAAAGTAGTATAATCACTAAGTTTATTCGAGAATTAAGTGAACAATTTTTATGATAAGTAAAGAACAGTTGGATCCCAAAAAGCTTTTAAAACCAGAGAACATGATCCGGCTTTATGCAAGCGGTGCATTTCCTATGGCAGATGCTGAGACAGGAAATATAAATTGGTATTTGCCTGATATTCGAACAATCATTCCTCTTAATAGCTATAACATTCCTCGTTCTGCTAAAAAAGCAATTGAAGATGAAAATTTTGAAATAAGATTTGATAATGACTTTGAAGGAGTTCTTGCTGGTTGTGCCGACAGAGAATCAACCTGGATTTCTGATGAACTTAAATCTGCTTACAAAAGATTAAAAAAACGCGGATACATTCACACAGTTGAAACCTGGAAAGACGCAAAGCTTGTCGGCGGACTTTATGGAGTTACATTTCGTGGTGCATTCTTTGGTGAAAGTATGTTCTCGAAAGTTTCGCAAGCATCCAAAGCGGCACTTGTTTCTTTGCTTAATCATTTGAATGAAAAAGGATTTGTTCTTCTCGATGTGCAGTATATGACAGAGCATTTAAAAATGTTTGGAGCAGTTGAAATTTCTTTTGAGGAGTACACTAAGCTGCTGCAAAAAGCTTATACAAAAGTTTGTGAGTTTTAAACTGATAATTTGAATGCAAATTATTTTATGTAAATTATTTTTTGAGCAGCCTGCTGCTCTCTTGTTCTAAGAGCAACTATGTATGTTCCGCTGCTTAGTTTTAATTCTTTTGCATCTATTATTATCTCATATTCTCCAGCAGGTTTTTCAGAATTAAGTAAATCAGCGATCCTTTGTCCTAACATATCATATATTGATATTCTAATATCAGCAGATTTATCTATTTTATATTTTATCTTTGTTTGCGGATTAAATGGGTTTGGATATGCAGGCAACAGTTCTATTTTCTGAGGAAGTATTCCTACATCTTCTCGTTCTACACTCACAGGATTTCCATTCTCGTCTATAAGCATAATACTTTCATAAATGGTAGTCTGCCCATCATAGGTGGCGGTTAAATACATTTTTTTACCATCTGATGTTAAAGTTGGAAATCCTTCCAACCTGTCTACATAATTCCCTGCGAAATATTGTGTGTCTGCATATAAACAAAAATTTAAATAATTTATAGGTCCATAGCCCATTGGATTTGTAGTGTCCTTGTAAGTAACAAATATATCATAATCGAAATAATATCCTCCGGAAATTGTTGTATCTGACATTCCGAATGATATATATACTTTATTCCAATCTGGCGATACATAAATTCCCAAATCAGAAAAAAATAAAAAGTTAGGTGTTGGCCAGCCCTGAGTTGGTCCCCATGTTTGCGCCTGTGAATTCCAGTATGATATTTGTGATGTAGTAGGCCTTAAAAAGATGAGTGTGGTATCATTAGGTAAAGCAGCACTAAATTCTCCATCTTCAGGTGTATTTACATTTGGTCCGCAACTTATTGCTGGTCCCCAGTCATTTATTGTGCTATCCCAATCGCTGTAGTATAAATCCCAGCCAGGAAAAAACCAGGTAAAGAAAATTCTTTTACCATTTGGTGATATAGTTGGCCATCTTGCTAGATGCTGGTTTATGTGGCTTGGTAAGAAAGTCGGTTCGCTCCATACTGTGTCAGCCCACTCTGTTACTGCAATACCATCAAAATACAGTTTCTGTTTATCAAAACTTATTGATGGACTCTCTGATCTGACTTGCCATTCACTAATCGCTGTTACTTTTTCTGGAATACTCCAAACTTCTGGGGCTAACTGGTATTGAGCAAATATATTTATTGCATTTAACGACAAAAAAAGTAAAACTATTTTTTTCATTTCATCACAAAATGCTAAAACCAAAAAAAACAGATGAACTATGGCCTAACTAAAATCAATTCCTTCTGCGGAGGAGAAATAAACTCACAGCCGTTCTTCGTTATAATTACTTCTTCTTCAATTGTTGCAACACCGTAACCTTCAATCGGCAATCTCGGTTCGATTGTAAATATCTGTCCTTCTTCTAAAGGAATGAATGGCGAGTTGCCATATCTTTCCCACGCAGGAAACATTCCTGCAACTCCATCGTGTACGGTTTTACCAACCTGGTGACCAAGTCCATGAACATATTCCGGATAACCATTTTGTGTTATGTACGTTCTTGCAATCGTATCCATATCAACACCTTTGACTCCTGGTTTAACAGCATCTGCAACTTTTTGAATTGAATCACGAATTACTTCAAATCCCTTTTGGACAGGTGCCGGAGCTTTTGTTTCACCGTTTTTTAAAATGTACCAGGTTCTTTGCAGATCTGAACAGTAACCTTTGTATTTAATTCCAAAATCCATATTAACAACTGTTCCAGCTTTGATCACTTTATCGCTTGGACCTTCGTGCGGACCATTTGGATTTGGACCTGCGAACACTGCAGGACAATGGTCTTCTTCCCAGCCGTTTTCAAATCCTCTTTCAGTGTAAAGCTTCCTGACATATTTTGCTATTTCTATTTCAGTCATTCCCGGTTTCATATAATTTGTTACTGCATCGAATATCTTAAGTGTTTCCTTCACTGCCTCTTTCATCAATGCAAGTTCTGCCGGAGATTTTCTTCCTCTCAATGCTGAAATTATTTCTTCGGAGCTTACAAATCTGTTTTTATAATCTGTCCCTTCGAGATGTTCGAGAAGGATTTGGTGCATACCATAGGTCAAGCCATCTGCCAGAACAGAAGTTTTAGAAAAGTTTATTGCAATTTTTTTAGGATCCTTGTCAGCAATGTATTCTCTGAACGGTTCTCGGATTGATTTTAAATATGGAATAATATTTTTATATAAACCTGTCTTCCTAAACTTTGCTTCCTCCATCGAACCGATAATCGCTGTTGTATCGCCATCCTTATTTATACAAATCGCTGCCTGCCAGGTTGAATGAACTCCTGCAATCATATCCAGAACCGGATCTGTCATCATTGAACTTTCCCGTACGAACGTCAGCCACATATCAATATTTTTTTCCTTCAGGATGTCAACAGCCTGGTTTATTTTTTCTTTAAGAATTGTATTATCCATATAACTCCTGCTGGTTAATAATTGGAAGAAAGACTATTGCAATTTATCAATTAAGCCTCGAATATTCTATTTAAGTGAAAAATTAAGATGCCTGGAGTGATATTTATCAAAATTATCAATTGCTTGTGCCGATAATTAAGGTTTTGAATTTCCTATTTAGTAATTTTCTTATGACAAATAAAAAGATTTTTCATTTATCAATTAAATCATTTGGGGAAATTGCAAAAATAATTTGGTTCTTCACAACAATTTTCATCACCAACCAGTAAAACAATTTATACACAGAGGTTAACATGTCAGAATACATAGAAAAAATATTAAAAGACGTAAAAGGAAAAAATCCTAACGAACCGGAATTTCATCAGGCAGTTCAGGAAGTTCTTGAATCACTTGAAATAGTTCTTCAACGTCATCCGGAATACAGATCATTAAAAATTTTAGAAAGAATGGTAGAGCCGGAACGAACAATTATGTTTCGTGTTCCATGGATGGATGACCAGGGAGAAATTCAGATCAATCGCGGTTACAGAATTGAAATGAACAGTGCAATCGGGCCATACAAAGGCGGACTTCGTTTTCACCCTTCTGTTACAATGGGCATACTTAAGTTTTTAGCTTTCGAGCAGGTATTTAAAAATTCATTAACAACACTTCCAATGGGCGGAGGAAAAGGCGGATCAGATTTTAATCCAAAAGGAAAAAGTGATAACGAAATCATGCGTTTCTGTCAGAGTTTTATGATTGAACTTTTCCGTCATATCGGTCCAAACACAGATGTTCCTGCAGGAGATATCGGAGTCGGAACAAGAGAGATTGGATTTTTATACGGACAATACAAAAGATTAAAAAATGAATTCACCGGAGTTCTTACTGGAAAAGGATTGAACTGGGGCGGTTCATTAATTCGTCCCGAAGCAACAGGGTTTGGCTGCGTTTACTTTGCTGAAGAAATGTTGAAAACAAGAAAAACATCCTTTGATGGAAAGACTGTTGCAGTTTCAGGATTTGGTAACGTTGCCTGGGGGGCAGTTATAAAAGTGAATGAACTTGGCGGAAAGGTAGTTACTCTTTCTGGCCCAGACGGATTTATTTATGATCCTGATGGAGTTAAAGGAGAAAAAGTTGATTATATGTTGAAACTTCGTTCAAGCAATAAGGATGCAGTTGAAGATTATGCAAAAGAGTTCAAGGTAAAGTTTTCCCCCAATAAAAAACCATGGGAAGTAAAAGTTGATGTTGCTCTTCCTTGTGCAACACAGAATGAAATTTTTGCAGAAGATGCAAAAGAATTATTGAAGAACGGATGCTTCTGTGTCTGCGAAGGAGCCAATATGCCAACAACGATTGAAGCTTATAATATTTTTAGAGATGCAAAGATTCTTTATGCACCGGGTAAAGCTTCTAATGCAGGAGGTGTTGCAACATCAGGATTGGAAATGTCACAAAACAGTATGCGTCTGCCTTGGTCGAAAGAAGAAGTTGACAGAAGATTGCATGAAATTATGGTTAGAATTCATGATACCTGTGTTAATACTGCCGAAAGATTTGGAGCTCCGGGTAACTATGTTAACGGTGCAAACATCGCTGGCTTCCTCAAAGTTGCTGATGCAATGATTGACCAGGGTCTCGTTTAATTAACAATTTGCAATTAACAATTGAGCGGTTCTTAGAACCGCTTTTTTGTTTTATGATTCCCAAGTTTATAATTAAAACATCTAATAAAATTGAAATAATTATTCATTCTTGAGTGTCTATTGTTAAATGGGAACTGCATTTCACCCGACCTTTTTCTATATTAGTTAACAAGAAAAACAAACCATCACATTACTCTCTGAAAAATGGATAAAGAATTTTCAATAAAAGATCTCAAGCTTGAGAATATTTTCCACACCAGGCTGAAAAAATTCCAAAGACTGATGCGATACAGGATTCAGAATATTCTTCTTGTATCGAGCATTTACGATTATTACCTCTTTGAAGAAGATGGAAGATTGTACGAATTGATCAGAAGTGAATATCAAAATCTTAATCTCAGTCAGGCACCTGAAATTACACATGTCACAACAGGTGAAGAAGCATTAGAGTTACTAAAAGGAGAAGATAAATTTGATTTGATTCTCACAACATTGCACATTGAGGACATGCACGTTGTAAAATTTGCCAACAAGGTTAAGGAAACTGGAATCGAGCAGCCTATAGTACTTCTGGCATATGACAACAAAGAACGAAAGGAACTCACCACACATTATGACACTTCCGTGTTCGAAAGAATTTTTATCTGGAGTGGAGATTTTCACCTGCTTATTGGAATTATTAAATATTTTGAAGACAAGATGAATGTTGAGGAAGATACACAGAACATAGACGTTCAGGTTATAATTCTTGTTGAAGATAATGTTAAATTCTACTCCTCCTATCTTCCTTTGATTTACACAGAAGTGTTCAACCAGTCACAAAGACTGATCCAGGAAGGAATAAATATTACTCACAAGTTTTTAAGAATGAGAGCAAGACCGAAAATCCTTCTCTGCACAACTTATGAGGAAGCCTGGAATAATTTTGAGAAGTACGAAGACAATGTTCTTGGCATTATTTCGGATAACAATTTCAAGCATTACGGAGTTCGCGATCTGGAAGCAGGCTTGAAATTTGCGACAGCTGTTAAAGAAAGACACAGAGACATTCCAATTCTTATTCAAACAAGTGATCTGAATCTTGAAGAGAAAGTAAAAAAGATTGGGGCATCATTCCTCTATAAAAGTTCTCAACGACTGCTGCATGATCTTCGCGAGTTTATGCTTGACCATTTTGGTTTTGGTGATTTTGTTTTTGAACTGAAAGATGGAACTGCCGTTGGCCGTGCAGTTAATTTGAGAGAGCTTGCTGAGCAGATTGCTAAAATACCGGAAGAAAGTCTTCTTCACCATGCAGAAGGCAATCATTTTTCAAGATGGCTGAAAGCCAGAACTGAATTTGATCTTGCATATCAGCTCAGACCACGAAAGATTACAGACTATGAATCACCCGAACATCTGAGAAGAGATCTGATCAATGCTATAAACAGTTATCTCGAAGAAAGAGCTAAAGGTGTAATCTCTGATTTTAGAAAAGAAACCTTCGATCCTAACAACAGCTTTGCCAGAATCGGCGGAGGATCGCTTGGCGGAAAAGCACGCGGTCTGGGATTTATTAATAGCTTAATTGCAAATTACAATATAAAATATCTGTTTAAAGGCATTGAGATATCCGTTCCTTCTGCTGTTGTTATAGGCACAGAAGTCTTTGATCATTTTATTCATGACAACAATCTTGAAAGCTTTGCTTTTAGTGAAGCCGACGATATAAAAATCACGCAAAAATTTATTGAAGCATTTCACTTTCCTAAAGAAATAAAACAGAAGCTTTATGACTTTTTGGAAATAATCAAAGAACCATTAGCAGTAAGATCATCAAGCTTGCTTGAGGATGCACAGTTTCAACCTTTTGCTGGTGTATATCAGACTTATATGCTTCCCAACAGCAATCCGGATATAAATGTAAGACTCGATGAACTTCTTCAGACAATAAAAGCAGTTTATGCTTCTACATATCATATAAAAGCAAAAGATTATATGAAAGCGACTGCTTATCGTCTTGAAGAGGAAAAGATGGCGGTGATTGTACAGAGACTAGTTGGCTCTGAACACAAAGGAAAGTTTTATCCGGATTTTGCTGGAGTAGGAAAATCTTTCAACTTCTATCCTGTTCCTCCCCAAAAATCTGATGATGGAATTGCATTGGTTGCACTTGGTCTTGGTAAAACAGTGGTTGAAGGTGGAAACACTGTCAGATTTTGTCCACGTTTTCCGAAACATCTGCTTCAGTTCTTCTCAACAAAAGAAACTTTAATGCATGCTCAGCAGGATTTCTTTGCACTCGATTTGAATGGTAAGCTTGATCATCACCCGGAATCAACAAAAGATCCGCTGGTTAAAAGATATGATCTCTTGGAATCACAAGCTGACGGAACTTTATATACTGTTGGATCTACCTATTCTTCTGAAGATGAAGCAGTCTATGATGGAATTTCCCGTGAAGGGATAAGGGTTGTAACATTTGCACCAATTTTAAAACACAAAATGTTTCCACTTCCGGAAATACTCAACATGCTTTTAGGATTAGGAACCTGGGGAATGGGCTCGCCTGTTGAAATTGAATTTGCCGTAAACCTGAGTGTTCCTCAGGATAAACTTAAAGAATTTGCAATGCTTCAAATGCGTCCACTTGTCATCAGCAGAGAGTTGGATGAATTAAAAGTTGACTTCAAACCGGATGAACTTATTTGTCAGAGCAGTCAAGTGCTTGGTAATGGTGCCACAGATGGTATCTATGATATAATTATGGTGGATAACAACAAATATGACAGAGGAAAAAGTAAAGCAGTTGCAATTGAGATTGCAAAGCTTAATTCAAAATTACTAAATGAAAAGAAGCCTTATGTGTTAATTGGAATAGGCAGATGGGGTTCGCTCGATCCCTGGCTTGGAATTCCTGTTACCTGGGATCAGATATCCGGTGCAGCAGCTATTGTTGAATCCGGCTTTAAAGATTTTGAAGTGGAACCATCTCAAGGTTCACATTTCTTCCAAAATATTACTTCATTCCGTGTTGGTTATTTTACAGTTGATGCTTCACATAAAATTGGTTTTATAGATTGGGATTGGCTTCTTTCACAGCCAGCAATACAAGAGTTGGAGTATGCCAAACATCTGCAGTTTAATAATCCCATTTCTGTAAGAATTAATGGTCATAAAAATATTGGAATAATTCTCAAGCCCGGTATTTAAGATGATAGATGATTTTCTTCTAAAAGAAGATTTAACAAACATTGATCTGTTGTTCGGACAGTTGTGGGAAATCTCTGTTGATGGAATGCGTCTGACTGATGATCAGGGCAAAATATTATTAGTGAATGATTCTTTCTGTAAAATATTCCAAATGGAAAAGGATTATCTTCTCGGTAAACCATTTTCGATAGTATATACTAAAGAAGAACAAGATTCTGCACTGAAAGCTTATCAGGAAGATATCAGACAAAATAAGCTCAAAACTTTTTTTGAACGGGAAAACATTCTCTGGAACGGAAGAAAAGCCTGGTTTGAATTTTCAAATTCATTTCTTACTCTTCCGGATAGTCATAAAATCACCTTAAGCATAGTCAAAGAAATTACCGAGAGAAAAAAAACAGAACTGGAATTACGTGAAAGTGAATCGAAATTTAAAATGCTATTCAACAGTGCTAATGATGCAGTATTCGTTACTCAGCTTTCCGATGATAAATCTTATGGTGATTTCATCGAAGTAAATGAAGTTGCTTGTACAAGATTAGGATACACTAAAGAAGAATTTCTTCAATTAAGTCCCTCAGCTATTGTATCGCCGAAAGACATTTATGTTTTTAACCTGAATATGGAACGGCTTTCGAAAGAACAACACGTTGTTTATGATTTGGTACACAGAGCAAAG
>Ga0208980_10000694_pt1 | contig 19429 bp, 22 predicted proteins | sample WetSurMetagenome_3_FD_187993 | JGI IMG/M metagenome (GOLD analysis project Ga0208980, IMG submission 187993) | Wetland microbial communities from Twitchell Island in the Sacramento Delta, sample from surface sediment Aug2011 Site A1 Bulk (version 2) | ecosystem: Environmental > Aquatic > Marine... | reverse complement strand
TCCTCTGAGATCTACCAGACGGAAATCCTCGCCTACGTCCTGATGATCAACCACTTTCATCTGCTGGTGAAAACCCCCCGGGGAAATCTGCAGGAGTTCATGCGGCACTTCAATATCTCCTACACGGCCTGGTTCAATCGGCGGCATCGTCGCTCGGGACATCTTTACCAGGGTCGCTACCATTCCTTCCTGATCGATGAGGACAACTATCTGAAGGAAGTCTCCCGCTACATTCATCTCAATCCTGTGAAGATCAAGCAGGCAAGCTCAAAGGACGTCGCTGCAAGAGGGAAAGCCCTGCGCTCCTATGTCTGGAGCAGCCTCTCTGGATATATATCTCCCCGCGCGCGGAAGCCATTTCTTCGGGTGGAGGAGGTGCTGGGCTATTTTGGCGGTGATACGTCAAGCGGCAGACGGGGCTATGCCCGCTATGTCGAGCAGGGGCTTGTGACCGATTTGGAAAATCCCCTGGAGATGGGGAGGGGTCATGGCATCATCGGCGAAAGGGATTTTGTGGATGCGGTTAGGGACAGGTACTTGTCCCCTGCGATATACGACAGGGAACTGCCGGCGGCTGGGAGGATAAAGGGACGCGTAGAGCCGGAACTGATCGTAGCGGCAGTCTGTACGGAGCTGAATGTCGGACGGGAAGATCTGATGAAAAAAGGATACCGCGGATCCGGGCGTGGGATTCTGATGGAGTTGCTTTACCGTTATGGTAGGATGAAGCAGCCAGAGATCGGGACGATGCTGGGGATCGATTACAGCGCCGTCAGCATCGGTCGGAAACGGTTTCGGATGATGATGGAGGCAGAGCCGGAACTCAATTGTCTGTATGCGAAAATAAAAAGCCGAATCAGTCAAGGATAAAGATTTGACCCCATCTCTTCCATCTCTTCGGCCCGGCCATTATTTTGATCGGGCCTTTGTTATAAGCGCTTGTATTTGCTGATCCTTTTCCAGCCACAACTGCTGTACCCATTTGTGCATGGCATCGCGGAAGGCCGGATCGCCTTCGTAGTCGCCGTGCATCAATTCTTTCGGGACTTCCATCGTCTTCATGCGCACGATGATGCGCCTGACTTTGCCGCAGAGAAATTCCCAGAAGGTCGGGATGCCGTCCGGATACACGATGGTGATATCCAGCACGGAGTGAAATTTATCGCCCAGCGCGTTCAATGCCAGCGCGAGCCCTCCCGCTTTGGGGCGCAGCAGATATGTGTACTCACTCTTCTGCCGTGCATGCTTTGCCCTGGTAAAGCGCGTCCCCTCCAGAAAATTCATCACACTGGTGGAAATTAGGGCAAATTTCTCGCAGGCCAGGCGCGTCGCCTCGTAATCCTTGCCCCTTTGCTCAGGATGCTTTTCCAGGTATTCGGCGCTGTGGCGATACAGGAAGGGATAATCCAGCGCCCACCAGGCAAGCCCCATCAAAGGCACCTTGATCAGTTCTCTCTTGATAAAGAATTTCAGCAGGGGGATGCGGCGATTCAACAGGTGCTGCATCACAAGGATATCCACCCAGGTTTGATGATTGCTGACAACCAGATACCATCCGTGATAATCCAGACCCTCCAATCCCTGCACGTCCCACCGTGTGTTTTGAGTGAGGCGCATCCATCCGCTGTTACAGGCGATCCAGCTTTCTGCAATCAAATGGAGAATCCTGTTGATCACCCGGCGTATAGACGGGATGGGCAAAAGAAATTTCGGAATGGCGAACACCAGCAACAGAGGCACCCACACCAGCACATTGACGGTCAAAAGCAATCCCGCGATTGCCCCTAAAAGATAGGACGGAAGAAAATTAAGCATAAAGATATTCCTGAGAGGTAAAAGCAGGGCCATTTGGATCCTGCCCTGCAACCGTAAGGGTGGATCTGTGGCCACCCCGACCGTCGTTTACGGATGCATGCCGATATGATCCTGATGTTTCGAATGAATTTGCACTCGAAATATACATGATTTCTGCACTTGGTGTAAACAAGCTTTCAGGAAGGGGTTGGAGAGGGCCAACGTTGCGCATCACACCTGAAACTCCTCAGGATCGATACGACAAAGGCATCGAATATAGCCAGTCGAAAGCAGCGACACCTGGAAGGGAGGACCGGCAGGCATTCACGGCTATGAGATTGTCAGGCTATGAATAAGGCTAGAAAGTGGCAAAAAAAAGCAGGGCCATTTCCGGCCCTGCCAGGGTTGCGCACTGTATTGTTGCTATTTCGGGGAAACTCGAGGGGACGGATTAAAATTCCTTGCACCAAGGTGCCAGGAATTTAGAAACTTAAGGAATGGGTTGATCTGTTATTATGCTCGCTAACCCCGCAGCAAGCTGCGGGGTCAGCGCGTGCAATCGTTTTCATGCCTTCCCGAGTGGAGGAGCTACTTCTTGATCATCAATTTCACGCCGCTCGCAGCGAGTTTCAGATTGATGCCCTGGGTCGTCGAGAACAGGTCGATCACAACGCCGTTCTGGTTCTTCAGCTTGGAGGCCCCGGCGCCTCCGCCAAGCGTGCCTTCCGCGGTAGCAGCCGTGTAGTTGCCGTCGAAGGCTTCGAGATTCTTGAGGCCATACACCTTGCCGAAAGCCGTTGCTTTCGTAACTCCGACGTCAATCACAGAAAGCCCCTGGACCTTCACGGGGTATTTCTGCCCCTTGTAGGTCAATACGCCTTCACCCCAACTCCAGCCGATTCCCACGGCAACCTGGCCCTGTGTCAATTCGATGGTGGCATCGGGCTGCATGTCCTGAGCGACGGCCAGTCCGGTGAGAAACAGGCATGCTGTCATCATGGTCAATACGGTCAACATCACCAAACGCTTCATAAATTAACCTCCTTCATTTCCAGATATTTTTGTTGGCTGCTCTTGGTCGAAAATCGGCAGGTGTTTCAGAAGGACAACAGAGTCTTGTGAGCAGGGATTGTGCCATCCTCAATGAATCCTGCCACAACAGTTTACAAGTGCGTGAAGTGTATCGAAATATGACAGATGTTCGCTGCACCTCAAGGACAGAGAAAACGAGAACAGGATGTCGATATTCGACGATCGTTGCCGGAATACGGGTCTGATTCGACAAGTACTGCATCACCGGGGCGCTTCTTGAATGCAAGCAAGCCAGATATGTTTAAATACAAGACCTGCCCCTGGCCCTGTGCCGTCATCAAGTTCAATAACAGGTTACTGCGTTGACTTGGGCAGTGCCTTTTTGTTACTGTTTTTTAGAACGTGCTCCTCAAAGGAGGTAAATATCATGGCAACAACAGGAAGGTTTCCATTAAAGGGCTATACGCTTCCCCTTACCCCGAAGGGCCGTTCCTCGGTGATCGATTCCCCGCCCTGGCACTATGGCGGCGATATCCTGGCGATCCGGTTCACCATGGACAAAAAACGTGCCCAGGCCTTCATCCCGCCGCCCCTCGAGCCGGGGCCGCGGCCGGGCGAGGGGATGGTCTGGTTTCCCGAGTGGGTGTCGGTCAGCGATGCACAGCCGGACCTTGCCTTTGTGAACCCCGAAAGGGCCGTCTACCGTGAATGCTTTGTCATGCTCAACTGTCAGTTCAAGGGGGTCCCCGGCTACTTTGTTCCCTTCATCTGGGTCGATAACGATTTCACCCTGATGAGAGGTTTCGTGCAGGGGTTTCCGAAGAAGCTCGGCAAGGTCTACCTGACAAAGCTCCATGATCTCTGCCCCAAGGTGGGAGGCAGGCGGGTGGGCGCCAGGGTGAAGGGCATTCTCGAGGCCCATGGGGAGAGGATCGTGGAGGGCTCCATGGTCTTCACCCGGAAGGCAAAGGCGGAGGATCTGCCCGCTGTGAAGTTTTATCTCATGCGCCATCTCCCCCGCATCGACGATCCGGCAAGGCCTGCGGTACACGAGATCACGGCCGGAAAGGTTGCCCATGCAAAGATCGGCGATGTGTGGGCAGGGGACGGCAAGTTGAAGTTCTTTCCCTCAGCGTTTGAAGAGGTGGCCGACCTGGGCCGCATCAAGGTCACGGGCGCGTTTTATTTCAGCATGGGGATGACGATCACCGGGGGCGAGGTGCTCCATTCGTACGTGAAGGATTGAGTTGAAGAGAAAGTGGGTGCGCATCTTCATGATTCTCCACATCCCGCACTCATCCCGGCACATCCCCGAGACGCTCAGGGGGCAATTCGTGCTGGACGATCACGCCCTGGAGAGGGAAGTGGCGCTGGTTACGGATGCCTTCACCGACGAGCTGTTCGACTGTCCCGGTGCCTGCCGGGTTGTATTCCCTCTCAGCAGGCTTGTCGTCGACGTGGAGCGTTTCTCCCGTGACCGCGATGAGCCGATGTCCAGGGTGGGGCAGGGGATGATCTACACGAAGACCTGCTTGGGCGAGCCGCTTCGCAGGGCGCTGTCCGACGAGGAGCGCCGTCTTCTGAAATCGGGCTATTACGTCCCGCATCACGAGCTTCTCCGGCGCGCCGTGCTGGAGGAATTGCTCTCCGGAGGCAAGGCCCTGATTGTCGATTGCCACAGCTTTCCGGGCCGGCCGCTGCCGTGCGACGAGAGCCAGGATGAAAACCTCCCCGATTTCTGCATCGGGACGGATGCGTTCCACACGCCGCCGCGTCTGCTTCGGCTCGTTGAGTCAGCCGTCCGCGGCCACGGGTATTCAGTCGGCGTCAACTCACCCTACTCGGGCACCCTCGTGCCTTCTGCTTACCATCGGAAAAACCCGGACGTGCGCTCCGTCATGATCGAGGTGAACAGGCGCCTGTACATGGATGAGAAGACCGGAGCGAAATCGCCCGGGTTCAAATCCGTCAAGGACCGGATTCAAGCGATGCTGAAAGAGCTTGCCGCCCTCGGCACCGCATGAGGCAAGGGAAGAATCCGGGGGTGCCACGCCTTGGCGTCATCAGGGTTTAGCCTTGACAAATGGCCGGCCTTCCGCAACCATGAGCCACGGTCAGCAGACCGCGTTGACATCCTTTGGGAGAGAAAAGATGAAAGACGCCGACAAAAGTTCTGAAGAGTTGTCTTTGGCGATTTCCGCGCTTAGATCCGAAATCCCGGAAGCGGCGTACGACAGCGTCTATGTCGTGCAGGGCGGGAAATTTCGGTATGTCAATCCGCAGTTCGCCGCCGTGGGCGGGTACACGGAGAAGGAAATGCTGGGGATGGAGTCCGTCAGCCTCATCCATCCGGAGGACAGGCAAGAGGCAAGGCAAAATGCCCTGAAGATGTTGAAGGGGGAAAGCACCTCACCCTATCAGTTCAGGATGATTGCAAAAGACGGTTCGGTGAAGTGGATCCAGGAAACCGTGCATGCCATTACATACAAGGGCAAGCGGGCCGTGCTCGGAAACTCCATGGACATCACGGCCAAGAGAGAGGCCGCAGAAAAATTGCAGGAGTTTCAGGCGATGCAGAACGCCCTTCTGGATGCGCTTCCGGTCGCGGTGATGGGCATGCAGGGGCGCCACATCGTCCTGGCCAATCATGCCGTGGAGGCCGTCTTCGGGTGGAAACCGGAGGAACTGATCGGCCGGGGCACGAGGGTCCTGTACCGGAACGATGAGGACTACAGGCAAATCGGAAAAAGTGTGTACAGGGCGCTGAAAAAGCAGCGGACCTTCAAGATGGAGTTCCCCTGCCGGCGAAAGGGCGGCAAAAATATCATCTGCATGGTGAGCGTGGCGAGAATCGGCGAGAGCCTGCAGGACGAGAGGATCATCGCCGCCTACGAAGACATTACGGAGCGCAAGCGGGCCGAGAAGGCCCTCGAGGAAAGCGAACGGACGCTGACGGCTCTCCTGCGGTCCTATCAGAAATAAGTCAGGCCCGGCCGGGTACGGGCGTTACCAATGGGGGGGAAGATGGGGGCGGTATCTTTGCGGAAGTAGATCTGATCCTGTTTTCTCTCGAGTGGTGCCGAAGAGGGCAACCGAAAAGCCGGGATGGAGTCCAGCGAAAGAATGCTGCTGTTTCTGAATAAACGATCTTCCGCGCAACCGGCTGCGCAGCAGCGATGAGCGGCTTCGCTGCAGTAACGGGTGGGGAAGAGAGTCGCGGATAACCGATACTGGATTCACTTAAGGGGGGGAAATGCAGAGATTCCGGAGCGTCACAGTCGGTTGTGCCCTGGTGGCCCTTTGCTGCTTCAGTCAACCGGCTCCGGAATCGAAGGCCGAAAACCGGGTGGTTCCCGATGGCGTCACCGCAGGGGCCGATTCGGCTGCCGTTTCCTCTCCCCTGACGGAAGGCGTCCGGTTGGCGCAATCCGGCAAGAAGGGGCAGGCGCAGGGGGGGAGCGAGAACTGGAAGCGCATGGGAGAGACTGTCGTTTCCGGGGGCGACGAGCCGACGAAGGTTAAAATAGTCGGGAACACGGTCTTGGTCCCTGTGACACTTGTGTACGGCGGCAGTGAAGTCGACGTTCATCTCGTCCTGGACACCGGCGCTTCAAGGACGACGATCCACACCGAAATCGCGGATCAATTGTCCTTGAATCCAGGCAAAGAAAGAAAGGTGCAGGTGCGGGTTGTCGGGGGGGCTGTCATCGAGGCCCGCATGGTCAAGATAAACCGTCTGACCGTCGGACCTCACACAAAAAGCAACTGGGACATCCTGGTCGTTCCCCATAAAGGTTCTGCCGCGAGACATGACGGACTGCTCGGCATGGACGTGCTGCGCGGGTTGAAGTACAGGGTTGATTTCAGCAAGCAGGTCATCCTCTGGGAATAGAAAAGAGCCAACAGCCTGCAGCAGACAGCCGACAGCAGCCGCAAGGCACAAAAATCCCCCTCTTCCCCCCTTTTGCAAAGGTGGATAAAAGGAGGAATTTTCGTTCTCAGGCAGCGGCCTACTCTGCGCAGACGGTCAGGTTTGTCCTCATGCTGAACCGCCCGATATCCCGCTCGGCCAGCAAACGGATGAGCCGGATCTTATTGGTCGGCTGCAGCTTGTAGAAACGATCGATTGCGTTGATGAGGGAGCGCGCAACGATGTAATAAATCTTGTCCTCATTTCCCTCCTGGTAAACATAGTGAATTTCATACAGCTCCTGATTCTCATCACGCTCATTCATGTCTGCGTCACCCTTGATCTCCCGGTATTTTGATATTCTTTTTCAGCCGAGAAGTCTGCCCGGCTGCCGTCTTCCGCTGAGTCCCGTACACGCTCACTCGGCCTGCGGGCCTCACGAGAACCTCATTGCACGATCTTTTTCGCTATCGACCAGCCATTCTTGTCTGTCTTGATCCCCCTGCAGGCGGAATGATATTCGAATTCGAAGATAATCCTGCCCTGATTGGGTTCCTCCTGCTTGACCCTGTAACCCCGGATTGACCCTCCGTAGAAAGACGGCTCGGAGCGCTTTTTGTGAAAATAAATATGTCCCCCGATGAGCTTTTTGGCTTTCTCTTCCTCCAGCTTCCACCAGCCGCACTCCCAGATCTTCTCCCGCAGCTTGGTGAAATTGTTCGCCGTTTCGATTACATGGATCTGCATTTTCGCACGCTCCTTTTTAGACGGGTCCAAAAACACAAAACCCTGTCTCATCGTAATGGACAGGGCTTCAATTTTATCCGTTGTTTCCCTACATGGGAAAAGAGGGCATCAATATTTTGAATGATGTCGTCTACATTACTGCCTCCATCATGGTCTCTATTGAAGGAAAGTCAAGGGAATACTATGCACGACCGGCCTGCTTCATCTGCCGAAAAGGGGGGAAAACAGGGTCTGGTTCCCGCCCGGAATGCCCTGAAAAAGCCGTGGCCATGGGATTCCCTGATCGAATCTCAGGCAACGGGCATAGGAAATTCAGTTTTTTCCCGATAGGCAATTGCCCTCAACCATTTAAAATGCTATACAACTCAAGCCTTTACATCGTGAAGGGCTGACTCGACGCATTCCACGCTTTCTTTTGCCCTTGAGACGGCCCGGATGCGTCGTTCCTGTACACTGCGTAATTTCCCGGTGGGGGTAACGTCGGAGAGAGCGTCTTTACACATCGGCTGCCGTGATGACGAGGTTTTCCATGGATAAAGGATCACCCATTCATGAGGCATGAAGCCCTTCTTCTTTTCTGTCTGCTCCTGATTCTGATCTTCCCCCGCGCCGCCCAGGGCCAGGAAGAAAACAGTTACGGCACATGGAGCCTTTACTGGGAAAACGATTATCTGGCCAAGACCGACAGCAATTACACCAACGGAGGGAGGCTGACCTGGACGTCGCCCTGGGTTTCCTGGAAGCCGGTCAGTGATTCTGTCCAGTCCGGCACCATACCCTGGTACCATTCGCTGACAAAGGCGATACCCTTCTTCTACGCACCCGGGTTTCAATCGGCCTTGTTTATCGCCGTCGGCCAAAGCATTTACACCCCTGATGATCTGTCTCGACAGGACCTCATCGTCGATGACCGCCCCTATGCGGGATATCTGTACCTCGGGTTTGGCTTTATCAGGAGGAGCGCCCAGTACATGGACACGCTGGAGGTGGATCTGGGGATCGTGGGCCGCCACTCCTATGCCGAGGATGTCCAGGAACAGGTCCACCAATGGATTGGAAATCTCGAGCCCAAGGGTTGGGCAAACCAGCTGCAGGACGAGCCGGCCCTGGGGATCACCTACGAGCGCAAGTGGAAATGGCTGAAGACAGAGATCGGCAGCGACTGGGGATACGACCTGATCCCCCACGCGGGAGGCAGTGTCGGCAATGTCGCCATCTATGCAAACGCGGGGGCAGAGTTCCGCTTCGGCTGGAACAGGCCGGATGACTTCGGGACCTGTACCATACGCCCGGGATGCGAAAGCGGCGCATTTGATGGCGAGAACCCCAAACGTCCAGGGGGCAATCGTTTCGGTGCATTTTTCTTTCTGGGCGCCGACGGGCGGGCCGTCCTGCGTGACATCTTCCTTGACGGGAACACATTTGCAGAGAGCCACAGCGTGGAAAAGAAGCCTTTTGTCGCCGATTTTTCGGCAGGCCTGGGATTCGTCATTTCCAATATGAAAGTGACCTATGCCGTCGTGTACCGGACCAAGCAGTTCGAATCGCAGCCGCACAACGAGCAGGTATTCGGCTCCCTGCTGCTTTCCTATTATTATTGAGAGGGCACTGGCAGACGGAAATTAAGAAGACGGGAAGATCGGAAGCCGGGAAAAGAAACGGGCCCGCTCCGCGGGAAGAATGGAGAGGGAAAATGGGGCCGTCCTCAACAAGGGGACGGCCTTTTGCGTCGCAACAATTATTAATTCGAAAGGATCTCCGTTTCGGGGGCATATAAGCAGCATTGTTTTAATAAGTATATGTAATAATGAAGTATTGTAAAATTTGGAAAAATTGCCAGGCAAAAATCACGCGATATTGCAACGCAACATTTATCTTGACTCGCCGTCATCGCCGTAGTATGAGTATGGTGTCTGAACGAGATCGCAAGAGATCGAAGGAGAACAAATGGCTCACAAAGAGATCGCAAAACAGATCATTGGATTTTTCAAGACCACATTCGACAGCAGCTTCAGCACGATCACCATGCTCCGGGATAACACGGAGAAAACCATCACCCTTTCCCTGGCGCGGTCCCCCTGGTTTCCCGAAGAGGGCAGGAAACTCGTCGGCGAATGGCTGAAGGTCTACAGGAAGGGCTATGACGATCTTAAGGTAGCCGCAGATGAACAGTACGGGAAATTAGAAGTGATCTTTCATAAGGATAACGGGGCTGATTCTGTTGAGACGCCCGAGAAGGCTGACAAGGATCAGGGGGCTCAGAAGACGAAGAAGGCCAAGTAAGTCAAACGAAACGTTACTATGAAAAAAGGAAAAAGATGATGATGAATCAGCCGATGAACAAGCAGATGACCGAATTCACCAGGACGACAATGGACAATGCCTCGAAAGCCCTGGCCGCTCTTCAGGAACAGACGGAGAAAATGACCAACCTGTTCATAGACATGTCTCCCTGGATTCCCGAGGAGGGGAAAAAGACTCTCAGGGAGTGGGACAAGACCTGCCGCAAAGGCCTCCAGGATTACACGGCGGCCGTGAATGAGAGCTATAAGAAAGTCGAGGGGCTCTTTGCCGGCTATAACGGGAACCTGCAGGGAGATATATTTACTCCAACGTCAAAGTAGCCGCACAATATAAAACCGCGAGTCAAACAGAGGGGGCTTTCCACAAGGAAGCCCCTCTCTTATTTGGCTCCCTCTGCAGGCCCCGGGGGTTGCAGAGCAGGAGGCGAATTGAAAAACAGCAAGTGCAACATTCCGCAGATCAAGCTGCGGGAACAACCCCTGTCGTGCAGCACGTGGTGGATGCGCGTGATGTCGGCAGCCATGGTTTCCCTGCTCTGCGTCGTTTTCATGGACCATCAGATCGAGGCACAGATGAAGGTCGATGTCGATCCGATGATGCAGGACCGCTACTCGGAAACAAGGACCCCGGAAGAGATTTTTGAGACATTCCGGGGCAGAAAGATGAACCGGCTCCAGGGGCTCCAGATTGCCGAGGCCATCCTCGAGCAGTCCCGAAGGACGGAAATCCCTGTCAAGACGTTCCTGGGGCTGATGCGCACGGAGAGCAATTTCACGGTTCGCGCCGTCTCCAGCAGCCGTGCGATGGGGCTCATGCAAATCCACCCCGTCACCTGGAAAAGGTACACAGAGAAACTGAGCCTGTCCTCTTCCCGGGAGGAGGCGTTCAGGCCTTCGGTCAACATCCTGGTGTCGGCGGAGATCCTGCGGGATCTGTATGACAAATACCTGGGGATGGGGTACCAGGAGCCGGAGTTGTGGGATCATGTCTTTTCGGCCTACTATGGAGGTGAAGGATCTGTGCGGGGCGGACTGAATCGACGACACCTGCACTATGTGAACAAGGTCCGCACCTTTATCGGCGAGTACAGTCAGAAGCTGGACGGTTAAAGGGATGAGAAGGGGCAGTGGACAGCGACCTGTGATCAGTGAAAAACCAGGGAATGCCGACAGCAGACGGCCGACAGCCAGCAGCATGCAGAGAAGAAGGGGCGAAGAAAGGGTTAGATCCCGTCACTTGATAGTGAGACCGCATGTTATGTGAATTGACCATGGTCCGGCCCACTCGGAACCAATTCGAGAGCACGGATCTTCATCGACACTGCCGCAGCGACAGACGCCGGCAGATCTCCTTCCACATGCCGCTCGTGTCATTATTTCCGGAAACAATCTGTTCGGTCTTGAAGTATCGTCTTTTCGGTAATATTATATATCGGTAAGATTTCTTTATCCCTCCGCAGGTGTCCCCGGTCAATGATCACACAACGCTCTTGCGCATCCCGGCCATGGGGGCATAAGAATCGAGCAGAAAGGTCAAATGGAACCCTCTCATGCATGAATATCCCAGCTTGATATTTGCGGCGCTGCTGATGTTCGCTTACGGGCTGTTTTCGCGCCTGTCGGAGCGATCGCCGGTCTCGGCGGCGATGGTGTTTGTCTCCGTCGGCATGATCGTCGGCCCGCTGGGTCTTGATCTGTTTGAACTGCGCATCACGTCGACGGCCGTGCGCGTGATCGCGGAGCTGACCCTCGTGCTGGTGCTCTTTGTCGATGCATCGACCATCGATCTGAATTCGCTGATCCGGGAGAAGGGCCTGCCGTTCCGGCTGCTCGTCATCGGCCTGCCGCTGACGATGGTTCTCGGCGCGATGCTGGCCGTGCCCCTTTTCGGCGATATGAATCTGTGGGCGATCGCCCTCATGGCGCTGATTCTCTCTCCGACGGACGCCGCCCTGGGGATGCCTGTCGTAACCAGTCCGCTGGTTCCGGACAGGGTCAAGGAGGCCATCAACGTCGAAAGCGGACTCAACGACGGCATCGCATTGCCGCCGATTCTGGCCTGCATCGCCGCGCTGACTGTCACCGAAGCGGAAAAAGCGGGCATTCAGTTCTGGATCGTTTTCACCGCGAAGCAGCTTCTCTTCGGCCCGCTTCTGGGAGCGCTGGTGGGCTGGCTTGGCGGAAAGCTCGTGGAAGAGGCTTCCAATCGCGGCTGGATGAACTCGACGTTTCAACGCCTGGCCGCCGTCTCCCTGGCCATCCTGGCCTTTGCCCTGGCCGAGGAGTTCCATGGAAACGGCTTCATCGCCGCCTTTTTCGGCGGGCTGATGCTGGGCGTGCGCACGCACGAGATCCGCGAGCGGATCCAGGAGTTTGGGGAAGCGGAAGGCCAGCAGCTGGGCCTGTTCGTTTTTCTTGTGTTCGGATTGGCCGCCGTGCCGAGGGCGGTTGGACACTGGGACGGCAAAGCGTGGGTCTATGCGATCCTGAGCCTGACCGTGATCCGTATGCTCCCGGTAGCAGTCAGTTTGATGGGGACAAAGCTGACAAAATTCTCGGTTGCCTTTATCGGATGGTTCGGCCCGCGGGGAATCGCGTCGGTGCTGTACCTGCTCATCGTCATCAACGAACTCGGTCTGCCGGGCTATGAGCGCATGCTGTCGATCATCGTGCTCACGGTGCTGCTCAGTGTCTTTCTGCACGGGATCACGGCCGTCCCGCTGGCACAAATGTATGCCGGCCATACTGCAGAAAACCGAACCTGATCAGAGCACGGGCACAGGTAAGAGAAAAGCGACAAGGGTGTCAGGACGAAAAAGGATCTCCGGGAGGTGCGATGATGGAATTACTGAAAGCCATGCAATCCAGAAGGAGCATAAGAAAATTCAAAAGCAACGAGGTGCCGGATCATACCATAAAGGAATTGCTGGATGCCGCAAGACTGGCGCCGTCAGGCTCCAATCTGCAGGCGACCCGGTTTGTCGTTATCAAAAGTCCGGTGGAGCGGATGAAATTGAAAGAATGCACTCCACTGCCCTTTGTCGCACACGCACCCGTCATCATCGCGTGCTGCATCGACAAGGAGGCCATGGGCAACACCCAGGTGAGATACAGGGAGCTCATGGAGGCGCAGGCTTTTGTCGGCACTCCGCTTGCCGATGACCCGACTTTGATGGAGGCGGCAGCGAAGAGGCGCAGCAGTATGGATCAGGCCACCATAAAAGCCTATCTGACCCTGAATGCAGCCATCGCCATCGAGCACATCGTCTTGCGGGCGGTCGATCTGGGGCTGGGAAGCTGCTGGATCATGATGTTTGACAGCGCAAAGACAAAGAGCATGCTGGAACTCGACGATCGATACGATGTGGTTGCCCTGCTGCCCATCGGCTATCCGGACCAGTCCCCGGCGGCAAGGCCCAGGCTGCCGCTGGAGGAATTGATTCTGAAAGAAGTCTAGGGGCATCATGGGGGTGGGCCTCTACACTGACCGGGCTGCTTCGCGGCTACTGTCTGCCGTTTACTTTCTACTCTCCCCATTCTTCCTCACTGGTCACTACCGCGCAGCGGCATGGGGACGGCCTTTTAGCTTTCTTTTGCCTGTGGGGAAGGCCATGGGCAGAGGGGCAGTCGGACTTTTCCCGCATCAGGGAAAAGGAAGCCGCAATTCAGGGATTCCCTGATTTTGAAAAACGCATTCAAGCGTATCATGAAGTGAGAATTCCTGGAAAGGAGGTACAGGCCTATGAGCAAGCCCGAGATGCTCGACAGGGTGTACAATATCATCCTGAAGCGGATGGTTGCGACGGGACAGGCGCCGCACTATACGGAGATTGCCGCGGAGGCTGACGTTCCGGTGGAGGAGGGGCGCAAGGCCCTCCATGATCTAATCGATGCCGGGATTCCGGCGATGTGGCTCTATCCCGAGACGGACACCATCTGCAGTTTTGCGCCGTTCAGCAACCTCCCGACGCAATACCGGATCAGCGTCGATGGTGTGCAGAAGTGGTTCGGCCAGTGAGGATTCGAATCGCTGGCGGTCAGCTGGCTTTACCCGGGAAAAGTGATCCGGATCGACGCCCCGTGCCTCGATTGCGGCAAGCCATTGCGTATCGAGATGAAGGACGGAGCGGTTTTGAAAGAAGAGCCGAAAGGGATTATGGGATACGTCGCTGTTCCATTCTCAAAGTGGTTTCAGCGCTTTCCCTATGCCTGAAGCACCATGAACCTCTTCCGGTCGGAAGAGCACATCCGAAACTGGTCCCGGTTCGATGCCGCTGCGGAACAGGGCATCGTCCCGCTCGCGGATCTGGTCAGGCTGTTCTCGCTTGACATGTTCAAAAAACGGCTTGAACCCGATTACGCCACGCGCAGTGGCGCCTACGCGGGCGAATTCCTTTCGGCCGTCGCCGAACTGGGCAAAACGCGCCCCTTCTGGCGCATGTAATGGTGTTGTCTGTCCGCCCCTTGCTCATCCGCTTGCAGCAGACAGCAAGCAGCAATCAGCAGACAGCAGAAGCAAAAAAGGCCGTCCTCATCATGGGGACGGCCTTTCGGTATCGGGAGAGCGTGCTTCGCTTGAAAGTGCGTTGCCGGGCTGTGAAGCACAAATAAACCCATTTCAGACGGATCTGCATCCGCTGGCTCAGGATCTTGGAATGGTGCGCCCCTCTACCTCCCGGCGACCTTTCGCTTGACGGCGGCTTTCGCCTTTTTGGGGGAAGGCCGGGCTTTTGCAGGAGCGGCCTTCTTTACGGCTTTTCTCGCGGCGCCCGCCGCTTTCACCATCGGAGCGTCACAGCAGATAATTTCGCAGGTCTCACAGCCGCAGGCCTCGTCCACCGAGAGGATCATTCCGCACTCATCACAGACGTACCGGTCTCCCGTTTTCGCTTTTGCCATGTCGTCAACCTCCTTGCATGTCTGGCCCGCTCCCCTGATCGAAACGGGCGATTTGCAGCGTCAGGCCGTGACCCCGGAGCCGCCCTTGAGATCCCTGGCCTTCCGCTCAGCCTTTGCTTCCAGATCCCGGAGCCGCACCAGCAGTTTGTCATAGGCGATCTTGCTCTTCTCGAGGGCGCCATCATATTCGCTCTGCAGCCGGCACGCCATATCTTTTGCCTTCCCGGAGAGCTCCTCCCGGGTTTCTTTGCCGCTCTTGGGCGCATACATAAGCCCTGCGATCGCACCGACAAGCCCGCCGATGAGCAGACCGCTGAGCAAACCACAGCTTCTGTTTTCGGACATGTTGACACCTCCTTCAATGGGTTGAGATTTACCGGCGACTGGCCGCCGTTTGGACGCGGCGAAATTCGACCTTTCAATGGATCGCCGTCTATCTTTTCAGCCCGGCGGGATATTTACAATTGCGGAATGCCTGATATCGGCTGTGCAAAAACCTTATTCGAAACTCATCCCTTCGCTGATGTGCTCCATGCGCAACATGAGGTATACTATCGCGACCTCCATGGAAACTTTCTTTGCGGGGTATGGATATGAAAGTGTACGCTTCAGTTCTTAAAGATCTCTGGGGGAGGTCGCTGAGCCGGCGCGCAGGGCTGCTTCTGATGGAACGTCACCGCAGATGAGCCATGTTTCACGGCTTCAATTCATGAGGCAGCCAAACAGCCTTCGTAAAGACGGAGTCCGGCCATGAACATCGTCGTTTGCATCAAACAGGTCCCCGACACGGCAGAGGTGAAGATCAACCCCGAGACGGGGACGCTCATCCGCGAGGGTGTCCCCAGCATCATAAACCCCTTCGACGAGTATGCCATCGAGGAGGCCCTGTGCCTGAGGGAAAAGTTCAGGGGCAAGGTGACCATCATCACCATGGGGCCGCCTCAGGCCATCAGCGCCTTGAGGCAGGCCGTGGCCATGGGGGCCGACGAGGCCGTCCTGCTGTCCGATCGGGTCTTCGCCGGCTCCGACACCTGGTCGACGTCCTATACGCTGGCCGCAGCCATCCGGAAAGTGGGTGCCGTCGACATCATCCTCTGCGGAAAACAGGCCATAGACGGCGACACGGGCCAGGTCGGCCCCGGCATCGCAGTCCAGCTCGGCATCACGATCCTGACGTACGTCAGCCGGATCCATCGCGTGGAGCCGGAGCCCGCGCCTGGAGTGATCGAGGTGGAGCGCTCGCTGGACGAGGGCCGCGAAATCGTCGAGACCCGCCTGCCTGCCCTGCTGACGGTGGTGAAGGACATCAATATTCCGCGCCTGGCCGCGATCGCCGATGTGCGCCGAGCCGTCAGGATGCCGATCCCGACGTGGACCGCCGCCGATCTGCCGGGCGTGGACCCCCGGATGCTCGGCCTGGAAGGAAGCCCGACGCGGGTCGTCAAGATCGCAAGCCCGCCCGGGCGCGCGCTGTCGGCTGAGATGATCCCCGCCGACAGCGCTGATCAGGCCGCCTCTGAACTCGTTGAAAAACTCGTGGCCGCAAAGGTCCTCTAGGAGGCTCCCATGGCCGCAATCGTGATTGACAGGGAAAAATGCATCGGCTGCAGAGCCTGCGTCGATATCTGCCCCTTCGATGCCCTGAGCATGGAGGGCGACATCGCCGTCGTCAACGACAAGTGCACGCTCTGCCGGGCTTGTCTGGACGTCTGCCCCGTGGACGCGATCAGCATGCCGGAACCGGCGACGCAGACCGGGACACCGGATATGGCATCCTACCAGGGCGTGTGGGTTTGGGTGGAGCAGTTCAAGGGGCAAGCCTGCGGCGTCTCCTGGGAGATGATGGGGCAGGGCCGCAAGTTGGCCGCCGAGCGCAAGGCCCCCCTTACCGCCTGCGTGATGGGCCACGGGATCGAGCACATCGCAAGGGAGGCCATCGCTTACGGGGCGGACCGCGTCTTCCGGGCTGACGACCCAACCCTGGCCGTATACCGCACGGCGCCCTATGCCCGTGTGCTGGTCGGCCTCGTGCGAAAGTACAAGCCCGAAATATTTCTCCTGGGCGCCAGCATGCGGGGCCGGTGCCTGGCAAGCTCGGTGGCCGCGGAGCTCTATACCGGGCTTACGGCCGACTGTACCGGTCTCGAGATCGACCCGGAAAACGGGCTTCTTCGCCAGACCCGCCCGGCCTTCGGCGGCAACATTCTGGCGACGATCCTCTGCCCCAACTATCGCCCCCAGATGGCCACCGTTCGCCATCGCGTCTTCGAAATGCCTGCGGCCGATCCCGGCCGCCAGGGCCAGGTCATCGCCGTCGGGGCTGAACTTCGTGAAGAGCAGATCGCGACACGCGTGCTGGATTTCATCGTCGAGCACGGCGATGTCAACCTGGCCGAGGCGAAAATCATCGTCTCCGGGGGACGGGGTCTCGGAGGCCCGCAGGGCTTCGAGGTGATCCGGGAGCTGGCTGACGTGCTGGGCGGCGCGGTGGGGGCGTCGCGGGCGGCCGTGGATGCGGGCTGGATCGCCTACGACCACCAGGTAGGCCAGACCGGCCGGACGGTGAGGCCCGAGCTCTACATTGCCTGCGGGATCTCGGGTTCCATCCAGCACCTGGCGGGCATGAGCACATCGAGGGTCATCGTGGCCGTCAACAAGGATCCCGAGGCGCCCATCTTCAAGGTGGCCGACTACGGCATCGCCGGTGATCTGTTCGAGATCGTCCCCGCGCTGACCCGGCAGTTCAGAAAGAAGCTGCAGCCCGGATCCGGGAGCGTTGTCGATTGACGGGACAAACTCGTCAGGGGGCCGGCTCTCTGCGCTCCGTCGATGTCCCGGTATGTCCGGCTTGTAAGGCAGTCTTCCGGGATTGACCCGTCTGCCGAGAGGGCCGCATCGGCTTTTCCTGCACGCTGCACAGGCATATTCCAATCCCTGTTCTGCCGAAATGTGATGGCTATTCGTCGCAATCCCTGATACATATACCAGGATCGTTTATCGGACCGGCAGGGCAACGAAAGCTCCGCAGCGCCTGTCGGCTGCCGGGCTAAAACAAGTAAAACGGAGAGGGATGGAAATATGGCATCAAAGCTGAAGACGACGCAACTGAAGCGGAAGGAACAGTACGAACGAAGGCTGAAGACTCGCCTGGCTCTCCTGGCTGAAAGAAAGACCGATCCTTCCAAGATCAATAAGGATCCTCTCGTCAAGAACCTGCGCGCCAACATCGAGGCCACGGATGCCAGGCTGAAGGCAATTGCCAAGATCGAGCAGAGGACGGCAGAACTGGCGAAAATCAAGGTGGAAAAGGCGGAAGCGGCCAAGGTGGAAAAGGCGGCCGCTCCCGGCAAGCCTGCGGAAGGCGGCAAGGAGAAAGGCAAGGAGAAGGGCAAGGACAAGGGCAAGGACAAGGAGACAAAAAAGGCCCCGGAAGAAGGCAAGGAAAAAAAGAAAAAGAAGGAAAAAGCAGAGGCGGATGCCACGTAGCCGACTGCGATGGAATAAAGAGGCCGTCCTCCTTGAGAGGGCGGCCTTTTGTTTTCGCGGGAACGGATTTGCCGGCACTGAACACCCGGGGGGTGTCAACGGGAGCCGGGGTGAAGCGTTCCATACAGTAAACCCTCCGGGAGCCATGAAGGGGTGCGGAGGGGTCGTTCAAGGAAGGATGACGATCATCGGAAAATGTTTAATGATGCCGGCTCTTTGGGACCCTTTGGGGTCCGCGATAAAAAGAACGATGGATCACACTGAGGGATAAACATGAAACTCAACGGCTCATGGCAGCGTGCATTGATCGGGCTCCTGGTGGTCTTGATGGCCATTCCGGCCCCGGTCTTTGCACAGAGCAACATCCCGGTTTTCAGGCAGGAGGAGCTTGACCAGATCCTGGCGCCCATCGCCCTGTACCCCGACTCGCTCCTGGCGCAGGTCCTCATGGCGGCCACATACCCGCTCGAGGTCGTGCAGGCGGACCGGTGGGTCCGGCAGAACAGGAATCTGCCGCCCGAGGCGCTCAACGATGCCCTCGACAGGCAGCGCTGGGAGCCCAGCGTGAAGGCCCTGGTGCCCTTTCCCGATGTCCTTTCCATGATGAGCGAAAGGCTCGAGTGGACCCAGATGGTGGGAGATGCCTTCCTGGCCCAGGAGGCGGACGTCATGGCCACGGTCCAGGAGCTGCGGGCCAAGGCTTACGCAGCGGGGAACCTGCGATCCACCCAGCAGCAGACCGTGTCCCGGGAGGGCACCATCATCGTCGTCCAGCCGGCCAACCCGCAGGTGGTCTATGTGCCCGTATACAGCCCGACGGTGGTTTACGGAAGATGGTGGCATCCTGCATACCCGCCCGTGGCGGTCTACCCCTATCCGCCCGGTGCCATGATCGTGGCCGGCGTGGTCACCTTCGGGGTCGGTATTGCGGTTGCTTCCGCCTGGAATCACGGTTGGGGGCGCTGTGACTGGGGACACCGCAACGTCTATGTCAACGTGAACCGGACCGTCAACATCAACCGCACAACCACCGTCATCCATACAAGGGAGATCCAGACAACGACCTGGCGGCACGACCCCGGACATCGCAAGGGTGTGGCCTATCGGGATCCCGGTACGCGTGAGAAATACGCCCCGTCAAACCGGCAGGTGGTGGATAACCGCCGCGATTTCAGGGGGTACGTCCAGAACGAATCTTCCCGGCCCGCCCCCGGCACGGTGGCGCGCCCGTCAACGCAAACCCGGCCGGAATCCGCCG
>Ga0208980_10000693_pt1 | contig 19487 bp, 25 predicted proteins | sample WetSurMetagenome_3_FD_187993 | JGI IMG/M metagenome (GOLD analysis project Ga0208980, IMG submission 187993) | Wetland microbial communities from Twitchell Island in the Sacramento Delta, sample from surface sediment Aug2011 Site A1 Bulk (version 2) | ecosystem: Environmental > Aquatic > Marine... | reverse complement strand
CATGGGATTCCCGCTTATCAGCAATTTATGGCATTGGCAGGATAGTTTTGTCCAACAGAATGCCAGCTTTTCGGAGTACGAAAACTTTGCGACAGAACCTCATAAAATACCCTGAAATGATGAGTTTGCGAAAGTCCTAATAAAGAAAAAAGTAATCAAAAAATGAGCTTAAAAAATCATTTTTTCAATCAAAACAGGTTGAGATAGTTGTCGCTGGACATCTGCTCTGGCTATTCACCGCTATGGTTTTTTTGGTTCTGGGTTTGACGAAGTGCTTGAAGTAATGTCACAGTGATACGTTGGTTTACTGAGGTTAAATCATGGAATGTCTGGCGTAATTGAATTGCTTCGTCAGAAAAGTCTTTGCTGAAATTTGCTTGAAACTCATTAGGTAAAGAGGCGGGATTCTCAAGCCCTTCAGCGGCAGCGCACAGCGATGACATTGTTGTGTTCAGTGCTGTAGCGATGTTTTCGAGCAGTTGCAGAGAGGGTATTCTGGTTTTGCGTTCTATACGCGATAAATAACCCGCATCGGTACCTGCTGCAAATGCCACATCTTCTTGAGTCATATTGCGCTCTTTTCGGAGCGCACAAATCACCTGTCCAATTCTCATGGGCAAATTGTCTACCTTAACTTGCCTCATAGACAAAGTCCAGCAGACAGGTGATAATTTAAAATTGCCTAATAGACAAAATTTAAATCAACAATGGCTAATAATAAAGCAAGATCAATCCATATATTTTTACTTGATGGGGACCCTGACGGAGTTCGTATGGCACAGATAACCATGTCCACCATTCAAGCAATTTCATTTCGACGGAGCCAATTTGCTCGGGTCAAAAATGAATTTAAAGAAATAAGCCGTCCAGGTGTCTACTTGTTGTTAGGCACAAACCCTGATGATCCTGATGGTAAAATTGCCTATATTGGGGAGTCCGAGGATGTCGCTGCGCGTTTAAAAGTTCACAACAGTAACCAACATAAAACTAAATTAGAATTTTGGACCGACACTATTGCACTTGTTAGCAAGGATGAAAATTTAACAAAATCTCATGCCAGATATGTTGAAGCGATATTAATCAAAGCCGCAGGTGAAAATAGTCGATGGAAACTGATCAACGGTCAAAAACCACTTGAAGCAGGTAAGTTGCCCAAGCCTGATGAGGCGGCAATGGACGAATTTATAGAGCAATCAAAAATCTTAACAGGTGCATTAGGCTGGGATTTATTTAAATCTATAGCAGGCCACCATTTTCCAGCACAGACCAATTCTATCGAACCCATGAATACTGAAACTCTGGATAGCCCAGAATTCTCTTTTTCAGGTGCCGGTTTTTCTGCCAAAGCAATTGTTTCTGGTGCAACGGGTAATTGGATCATAAAAGAAGGATCAATAGCCAAACTTGAAGTTGCGAATACGATTCCAAAAGGTGCTAAAAAATTCCGCGATCAACTTTTAACTGATGGTATTTTAATTAAAAAAACAGATGGCTTGGTATTTTCAAAAGATTGTTCATTCGCGTCACCATCGGTATCAGCATCTATTGTCTGTGGATCAGCTATAAATGGTCGTACAGCTTGGAAACTGGCATCTAACAAACCCTATACGGATTGGGAGACTGAACAGATCGCTGCTACTAGTACAAGTGAAGAACAAGAAGAACACGATTTAACCGATGTAAGTAGTGCTTTGGATGACTTAGCTTTAGAAAATTGAATCTCACTATACTGCACTTAACTAAAGCACTTCTTCAGTAGACTATTTGATCCAGCCGCTTGCTTCGAGCCATTCGTGACACGAGGATAACTACTAATCCAATCAGTTATCCGAGAATCCTATGGCCGACTCCTTAAATGAAGTTTCTGACAATCATTTCAATTCAATTGAACAGCCTCTTAGCCGAGAGGCATTGCTTGCAAAAGCAGTAACCCGCCCAAACTTACTCGCAGCAAATACCATCACCCACTTCAATCAAGTCTTAGGGAATGTCGGACTGATGGAAATGGCTGCTGAATTGAACGAACAAATCAGCCGTGTACAAAATGGCGATCTGGGACGTGCGGAAGAAACGTTGGCAGCACAGGTCATTGTTTTGGATACCCTGTTCAATACGCTGGCTGTCAAATCCCTACAGGCACCAGGTCTGGACATGCAAGCCGTTGTCCTTAAGCTGGCTCTACAAGCGCAACGGCAATGCTGCCAGACTTACGAAACCCTTTCTGCCATTAAAAACCCACCGACTGTCACGGTTGTTCGTCAAACCAATATCGGCCAGGCGGTTCAGGTAAATAATAGTGCTACTGACGAAAATCAAAAATCACATTTGGAAAACGAACTATTGGAGAACACGCATGGCGAACGGTTGGACATTGGAGCGCAGATTACGCCAATCGCAGTTAATCAAGACCTGGAAACCATGGCAAAGCTCGACAGGTCCGAAGACTAAAGCTGGCAAGCTCGTCTCTTCACACAACGCCGATCAGGGCTTAGAATGGTCAGCATTGCGTACATTGCGCACTTTACTGAAAACACAAAGAAAATTAACTGTGGTTACTTCGGGCAAAACTAACAACCATTATGGCTAATGACTTAATGGCTGGGTGTTGAGGGCAGTACTATCAACTGGGCTTATCGTAACCAGTGGATGATCGGGCAACGGGTACTGCTGAATGGCACAATAAATGGTGATGTTATAATGCTTTTATGCTCAATAATCACACCATGTATTGGTAAATACTAAGTATTTTTTAGAAAGTAAATCTCGCTACTGGAGAGTTTTTTGGTTTTAGAATCAGCTATTCAGCCTGAAACCCTGCGGACTTATGCAGAGACGGACTATCGTGTTGATGCCGATCAGTCCTTTGTGTTGCGAATTGCCGAGTACAATGCGTCTCTAGGTGATTTATTTAAAGCTAATAGAGTCGAATCTTGCGTTTTTATTACAGCGTTTAACCCCTACGGACAGCTATTAAGCGATTCAGCCAATGCGCAGCGTCATGCTGAATTGGCTAATGAATTGAAATACAGTACGCTGAAACATTTCCCTGCTGAAGGCAAACATCCCACTGGTCATTGGTCTGCCGAGCTTAGCTATCTGGTGTTGGGATTATCACTTGAAGAAGCTTCTCAGCTTGGCAAAAAATACGAACAAAATGCTATCGTCTGGTGCGGCGTAGATTTAGTGCCTCGATTGGTAGTACTAAGGTAATGTTGCTAAATCAGTTCACCCAAAAAAAACAAGCGATCTGGACTATTTTCATGTGTAAAGCCAAGGCAATCAGTTCTTCAATGAGTATCTTTCATGTGTTGTAATTATAGCCACTAACAAACAAGCTCATCAATCATCGAACACGGAAAGATTTCTAGTGCTCATCCAATTTAGCATCAACTCTTTTTCTTCAGCCGTATAGCGTTTGCCACACTCAACGCCCACGCCACTACACGCCTGTTTAATTAACTGATTCGCCAGGCATGCCTGAATATTAAATTTCTGCCGAACAGTTTCTTGAAAACTGCGTAGCTTGCCAACAGTAGTGATGGCATTTGAACTGGTCAAAAAATCATCCACTTCATTCCTGATGTAAGTCAGTAGTAAAAGCGGATTATTCATGCCATGAGTATCATCAGTGCTCGAAAGAATGTCCAGCGTCTCAGTGATGCCGAATGTAGCAACCGCTTCTCTTAAGGTTGTAATTGATGACACTATTTGCGCCAACGCTGAACACAGGGTATTTTTATTTTTACACTCGACCTGAATATCCTCATTTTGCTGCTTAAGCTCAATACCAGCATTAAACTGCTGTTGTTCCTGCTCTGGTAATACTCCAGCATATCCATCTTGACTGCGTTGTTTTAGTACTTCCTGCTTTGCTGTGTTCGCCTTATTACGCTGTTTCGCTAACGTCTTTTGATATTCAACATTGATGGACGTTTCGCCTGCTTCTATCCGCTCAATAATCTTGGGATTGTCTTTTTTGATTTTACGCAACTTACCGACCTGACCTTTACTGGCTCCAGTCGATTTTAAAGCCTCGGATAAGGTCACCTTCTCATTGGTGAGAACCTGACGTTCGCCATCTTTTAAATTTGCTACTTTATCAGCCAGTATTGCTTTTTGATCCAGTGTAAGATTTCGCCGTTGATGCTTGGATATAACAAAATCAAGTGCTGATCCGTTATAGCCAAGTGATTCAAATTGAATGTAGCTGGGCTTTATTTCTAGCTCTTCACAAATGTTATAGCGGTGCCGCCCATCCAGAATAGAGTCGTCATAAACCACAACCAGCTCCAACAACCCGTGTTCTTTTATATCGGCTTTGAGCGTTTGAAACTCATCATCCATCATTCGCGGTAACAGTGCACAATACTTATGCGGCTTCATTTTTTACCTCCAAGGTCAATTTTGCCGCCATGGTCAGTTTTTCAATCAGGATTGCCCCAACTTCTGAAAACGCATCAATAACAACCTGCTGTGGTAATGCGGCAATATCAATCTCCCCGATTCGTAATTGCTCTATAAAGCGTTTATGCGCTATGCCATTCAATTGGGAGTGTTTACCGATAATGTCTCGCAACGTCAGAATATTATTAACGCCGCCCTTTACTTTCTCAGATGCCAACCAGCCACCTTTAAAAGCAATCTGAAGCAACTTATCGGAAACATAGCGACTGACTGGTTCTTGAATGTCCTTCGTGCCATTTTGGTTATAAGGCTTCTTGGTTTCCAGGTACTCGGTAAATTGCTGGCATGCTTGCGCCAGCTGTTGCGGGTGACTGAAGGCAATATCTGGCTGAACTATGAATTTAGCCCAATGCGAAGCTATCGACTTTACCGATACATCACTGCCTTCAAAATAGTCGCCTGTTGCTTGACTTAATCGATCCAAAGCCGACAACTCAGACTGCTCAATGGCTCTTGCCCGCTCAATGTCTTTAATGAGCGTTTCATTAGGTATTAATATTGTCAGTTCATTCATTAAGTAAATCTCCTAATAACCTGTATAGGTATGGCTGTAACAGTAGTACATGCCCTCTAGCCGAACGGGGTAGGTATAATTGCCCCCGCTACAGCCCGCTATAATCAAGCCCCCCGTTCGCTGACAAAACCAGTCAAGGGTATAAAAAGGCTTAGGTGTTCGGTGACAGTAACAATGCTGGTTTCGTGACCGAACAATGACTTCAATTTTCAGGTGTCCAGTTTTTCCATTCATTCGTCGGTTCCTGGTTTAAAAATGGTCTAAAAGTAAGCCGCCAGGATCGTGCTTTGTTGGCATAAAAATCGGCTTCATCGACAATCGCAATAAACCCATATTCCATCAACTCCTTAAAAAGCTTTGAAGCGGTATCACGGGAGCACTTTAATGATCTGGTTGCCTGGGTAATCCCGTAATCAATCGGTTTATCCTGCCGCCAGTGCCGCTGCATCAAGGACATCAGTTTTACAGATTTAGCACTGAGGTGCTGGTAAGCCAATGAATCAAGCATCGCTAGCGGCTGAACAATAACGCCGCCCGGCACCTTGCCCTGCACCTTAAACTTAGGTTTTGCCATTCATCAGCCTTTTAACCGATAAAGCTCTACCACCTTCAATCATGCGTTCACGGTCGATAGTGATTTCCGCAATGACAACGGCATTGTTATCGTTGCCTCTGGCCGTTAATAATTGAATTGGGGTGCTGTCTTCTTTAATCTGTTGACGTGCCCAGCTTAGACATTGCTGCCAGCCAGAATTAATAGTTTTGTCTTGCTGTATTGCAAAGAAAGTTCTCATAGTAAATTCATTCTCCATCAAACATTTCATCTTTAAAAATCTGCAATAGTTTATTTACCCTTAGCATTGCAGATTTGTATTTCCACTAACATCAAAACCATGCCCTTTATCGTTTTGCCATCGGTTGAGAACGCTTTTGTACACTCAGTTGTGTACTTGGTTTTTAAGACCTTGATATTAGTGGAGCTGCATCGCATTTCATATGCTGTGCTTTATGAATCGCCCGCCTTTTGCTTCAGAAACCAGTCAATGAAAATCGATTTCTTGATGTAAAGTTTTCGGGAAATTTTGAGAATAGCCCCCAATTGCTCTAGACCATTTTTATGGCGCGTCTTGAGCAACCAGCTCAATTGCGGTTTGGTGAATAAATCGGGATGTGCTGCTTGTAATGTTTTAACAGTGACAACATCATCCAGTGGGTTTTGTGTTGTGTGGGTTGGTATATCGCCCATATTTTGAAATCTCCGGTCGTGGTAAAAAGTTCAGTGTTGTTTCGCCGATTCTGGGGGAAATTCTATGGGCAAAAAAAATCCCCATGCTAATGGGGATTAGTGGGGATTATGTTAGTGTATTTGTATGTTACTGATTAGCAATCTTTTTTTTCTTATTAAATACCCGCTCCCATTGCGCCCTAGGATACTTACTCTCCCATACAAAATCTTTTGCATGCTCACCTTTTTTTGATTTCTTTGCGCCTGCTTTTACCAATAATTTATTAATAATTTGGCTATCCCTTGAATTTAAACCTTCTATATTCTCGAAGCAGTTCCGACGTAAATCGGCGGTCTTAGCATCCTGATGCTTGATCAAAACTGTTTTTACAAATTTTATGATTGAATCCTCTGGTGATTCACCAGAATTAGCATCAACATTACCAATTACAGGATTTTTTTTGTCAATATACCCAGAGAGCTGCTTAATAGTTTGTGAATCTATATCCATTCGTTTAGGTAATTGCCTTTCCCACCATTTTGACAACGGTACGTCCGCAGCCAAAGGCCATAGTCGATAATCTTGTAAATGCTTTTTTACCGTTTCCTTTGACAGCTTTGCCAATAGCCCTGAAATATATCGCTTTCCTTTGATCTCAGGAAACATGGGATTGATTATGTATTCCTCAGTCCTATCAAGCGGATCACCATCACATGGAATTCGGAAATGTTGGCAGAGGTATAATAATTCCTCTGCTTTTTCTATGATTTTGCCAGCGTCATCCGCCGAATAAAGCAAACAGGCCACGACCCAGATGGCGTGGCTATTAGCTTCAGGATTGGCATCAAATTCATCATGAGCCGAAGGCCACCACTGTTTGATGATTTCTTTAGATGGTCTCTGGTCATAGCTTGATGTATGTTTGGTTTCCATTTTCATCCTGTTATATAAAAACTAACCGTTAAAAATCTTATCCATGATCCGCTCAGACAGCGCACTTTTATGGTCAGTTGATAGATGTGCATAGCGTTTAGTCGTTTGGGTACTCTTATGCCCTAAAATCTCGGCAGTTTCATGTAAGCTAGCACCATTCATGACCAGATAACTTGCCGCAGTATGGCGTAAATCATGGAAGCGAAAATTCTTGATGCTGGCACGCTGCATTGCTCTTGTCCATTGCACTCGAAAATCAAACGGCTTTTCTATATCGAAAGAACTGACGAAAATCAAACCATTACCCACTTGCCTAAACTTCTTGAGTTCATCCATTGCCGGAGCTGGGATGGGATTTATCCTAGGCGATCCATTCTTAGTGGTTGCCAGCTTAGCCAAGCCTTTATCAAAATTAATATCCGTCCAACGTAAATTAATCAATTCCGCTTTCCGCATGCCGGTAGTGATTGCCATCAGCACAATCAGATAAAGCTTATCCCATGTCGATTCCTGGCAAGAAGACATCAGTGCTTTTCGTTCCCGATCATCCAAGAACCGTTCAATTTGATTGGGTGTAGCATCAATGAAAATACCATCAACGGGGTTATCCTTTAGATAACCTCGTCTAATAGCATATTTAAAAATACTGGATAAAACTGCCTTCAGTCTTAATACGGTATTGCTTGATCTGGCTTTATCGGTTTCTCTGGACTTTCCCTCACCATCACCTTTAAGGCACTTGCCTTTTGCATAATGATCCAGCTCTTTGCGTATATCGCTGGTCGATATTGCTTTAATAGGATGCTTGCCAAAGATATTTAGCCAATATGCTGTTCTAGGGATTTGATTAGGGTCTTTCTTCGACCACTGTTTCATGTACTCATCAGCAAGGTCTTTGAACGTTAAAAATTCTAATTCAATGCCTAGTTTTTGAAATAAATCTAAACCGCCCATTTCGGTAACAATTTCTGGCGTAAGATTTTTTATCTTAATCGGGGTAAGACTTAAAATAGTCTCGATATTAGCATCCATATCAGATGCCCATTGTTCAGCTTGTTTTTTTGATGAAAAGGTTTTCGCTTGAATAAATGTGTAGTTTTTGCGAATGTCGGCGCGATATTTGCCGTTTGATAATTTTCTGATAGTTGCCATGACTGCGGTCTCTGATAAACGTTTTAATCAATCAGTGCGCAATTTATTAACACGCGATTTGCGCATTAAATTGTGCACCACGATGAGTTTAAAGCGTTTTCAACCGATGGCATTTAGTTGAAGTCCTTGATAAACAAGGGTCTTTGTGGTGGGTCGTGCGCGATTCGAACGCGCGACCATCGCATTAAAAGTGCGGTGCTCTACCGGCTGAGCTAACGACCCAACAAAAAAAGACTATTATAACGATATTTACAGATTGCGCAACTCTTTTTTAAATTATTTTTGATAACGTGTGTTATCTGGAATACCTGCTTCAATGAAACCTGCTTTTCTGAGACGGCAGGCATCACATTCTCCACAGGCACGTCCTTGTTCATCAGCAGAATAACAGGAGACGGTACGTTGATAATCTACGCCTAATGCTATACCTGTTTTGATAATGTCGGCTTTGCTTAAATGTATCAGCGGGGTGTGAATAGAAAAATGTGTGCCTTCTACGCCTGCTTTGGTGGCTAGGTTAGCTAATTTCTGAAAACTTTCAATAAATTCAGGGCGACAATCGGGATAACCTGAGTAATCAACGGCATTTACGCCGATAAAAATATCGTGTAGTTCCAGTACTTCTGCCCAGCCTAAGGCAAATGATAAGAAGATAGTGTTTCTTGCAGGGACATAAGTCACAGGGATGCCTGTTTGTTGAGTGTGCGGCACGGCGATATGTTCATCAGTTAAGGCTGAACCACCTATTGAACCTAAGCCCAGTTTGATGATTTTATGATCTACTACTTGGTAATCTGCGGCAATTTTTGCTGCTGCGATTAATTCGGCATTGTGGCGTTGCCCGTAGTCAAAACTGAGGGCGTAGCATTGAAAGCCTTGCTGTTTGGCAAGTGCGAGTACGGTAATGGAATCTAATCCTCCCGATAGAAGGACAATGGCTTTTTTTTGCATAGTGATTATTTGCCTTGGGCATCATTCCAAAGCAGTTTATGAAGTTGAATTTGAAAACGGACAGGGAGTTTATCGCTAAGAATTTTTTCAGCAAGTTCGGTTGGATTTTGCTGTCCCATAACGGGTGAAAAAAGAATTTCACAACGATTAATTAGGTCGTATTCGGTTAATATCGCTTTTGACCAGTGGTAATCTTTATCGCTACCGATGACAAATTTAATTTGGTCTTGAGCAACGAGATGGTCAATATTGGTATAACGGTTTTTGTCTACTTCGCCTGAGCTGGGCGTTTTAATGTCCATGACTTTAATGACGCGTGGATCAACAGCGGATACATCGAGTGCGCCACTGGTTTCTAGGGAAACCTTATGACCTTTATCAAGTAATTGGGTCATTAACTCAAGGCAAGCAGGCTGAGCTAATGGCTCACCGCCTGTAACGGTAATATATTTACAGCCATATCGTTCCACTTCGGCAATGATGTCAGCAAGGGACATTTTTTTACCACCTGTAAAAGCATAAGCGGTATCGCAATACACACAGCGTAATGGGCAACCTGTCAGGCGAATAAATACCGTGGGTATGCCCACGGTATTGGATTCACCTTGTAGTGAATAAAAAATTTCAGTAATGCGTAGTGAATTGTCCATTACTTATTTAAGTTGAGCGAGTTTTCTATCTGCCGAACGAGCGGCGGGGGTATTGGCAAATTCACTGGTGACGCGGGTTAAATATTCACGCGCTTTGGCGACATTTTTTTGATCCGCTTCAATATAGCCCAGCTTTAGCAAAGCATCGGCTACTTTGGTGCTGCTTGGGTATTTTTCCAGAACGGTGTTAAATGCTTGACGTGCAGAATCGTTATCTAATTTAACGCGGTACGCTTCACCTAACCAATAATGCGCTACATCAGCATAACCGCCTGTTGGATACTGGCTTAAATAGCCTTTAAACTGTTCGATTGATTGGTCAGTTTTGCCGCTTCTCAATGAGGCGTACGCCTGTTGATAAGCTTGTTTTTCACCACCTGATGCTTGCACTTCGGGTGGCTTAGGGGCAGGCAGTTTAGTAGACACTTTAGCTTCAGGCTCTACGGGTGCGGGCGGTGGAGGTGGTACATCAGCGACAGCCGTTTCAGGTGCGTTTGGTGCAGCAGGGGTTTCTGGAGCTGTTTCAGATGTAGGCTGAGCGGCTGGGCTTGGGCTACTGCCTTTTGCTGCATTTTGTAGGCGTTCATCAAAGTCAGAATACATAGCTGCTTGACTTTTTTTCAATTCAGCAATTTGATTGCCCTGCTCTTCTACTTTGCCTGTCAATTGCTGCACTTCGGCTTGTAATTTATCCAAACGCCCCATTAATTCGTACACGGCATTTGATGAAGGCGTGGTCGCAGCATTTACAGGCGGCGCGGCAGTTGGATACGAGGAATTGTCAATGACAGGCGGCAGTTCATCGGGGTTTGCCATTGCACAGCCGCACAGACACATCAATAGAAAACTGTATTTTTTCATTTAATTACCTTGTATAAACAATTTCAACGCGACGATTTTGTTCCCATGCTGATTCATCACTACCCATTGCCGCAGGTTTTTCTTCGCCATAACTCACGGTTTGCAGTTGACTGTCAGCAACACCTTGCGATTTCATCATATTGGCTACTGATCTAGCACGCTGTTCGCCTAAGGCAACATTGTATTCACGCGATCCGCGTTCATCACTATTACCTTCTAAAATAATATGTATACTTGGATTGGCGACTAGATATTGGGCATGAGCGTTGACCACAGGGATAAAATCAGGCTGTACTTCACTGCTATCAAGCATAAAATAAATGACTTTAGCTTGTGGGCTGTTGGGGTCGTTGTATTCGCCGCTACCGTCTGCATTCATGCCGTCTGTATTCATCCCCATGCCTTGGGCATTTAAGCCGCCTGCATTATTTAAGCCGCTAGTAGACGCACCATTAATGCCACCATTAGTGGCAGTTTTTGCGCCATCGGTCACGCTAATGGGTTTTTTATCATCACTACACGCAGACAACAGAGCTGTGCTTATCAGTAATGCTATCAGTGTTTTATTCAATTTCATCTGCTACTTCCAAAAATAAGGGACTTTCACTTGAAAATTAAGGTATTGGCGACCATGCGGGTTCACGAACTTCACCGCTATTAAAAACTAATTTCTGCTGCATTTTACCATCTATTGACACCGCTGATAAAAATCCTGTCCCACCTTTTCTGGAGGCGTACAAAATCATAGTACCATTCGGTGCAAAGCTAGGTGATTCATCAGTAGGTCCTGAGGTAAGCACATTAATAGCACGACTTGCCATATCCATTATGCCAATACGATAGTTATTACCGTTACCATGCACCATTGCTAAATACTTGCCATCGGGTGAAAAGCTCGCCCGTGCATTGTAATCACCACTGAAGGTGATGCGTTGTTCATTACCACCCTGACTAGACACCATATACAACTGAGGTTTACCGCCTCTACCTGAGGTAAAGACAATATTATTACCATCGGGCGACCACGTTGGCTCGGTATCAATTGCCAAGCTGTTACTTACTTTAGTCAACGAGTGACTCGCTAAATTTAATACATAAATATCAGGGCTACCGTCTTTAGACAGCGTCAAGGCTAAACGTGTGCTATCAGGAGACCATGCGGGCGCACCGTTAATACCCGCAAATTCAGCGACACGAGTACGCGCACCTGTAGCAAGTGTCTGTACATAAATAGCAGCCTTTTTTCTTTCAAATGACACATAAGCCATTTGCTTACCATCGGGCGACCACGCAGGTGACATTAACGGTTCATTAGATGTGGCAATAGTTTGTGGATTTACGCCATCGGCATCAGCCACTTGTAGTTGATATGTCCATTTTTTATTACCCAAACTATTGCTAGTGATATAAGCAATACGACCACCAAACACGCCTTTTTTGCCCGTTAATTTCTCAAAAATCATGTCACTGATAGTATGCGCAGTTTTGCGTAAATCTGCCGCCGATGAGTTTATTTGATACCCCAACAATTGCCCGCCTTTATAGACATCAAACAACTGAAACTCGACATTATATTGACTACCGTTATTAGTCACACGACCAATCACCATGTAGTTCTGCCCAAAACCTTGCCAACTGGTAAAATCAATTTCCGCCGCTGTACTTGGTCTGCTAGGCATACTCGATTCTGCCATCATATTGAAATAGCCGCTACGTTCTAAGTCCGCATTGACTATATTACGAATATCAACAGGTACACCTTGCGCAGCAAACGGCACAATCGCAACAGGCAAGGCAGACTCCACGCCTTTAGTAATTTCAATATTGAGTTCGGCATGACTACTGGCAATATTAAAACCCAGCACCGCACATACAAAAACGAGTTTAAAAAACTTCACGGTTTTACCTCTGTAACTTAATCTAAAAAATGATTGCCTAGTCGCACATCGTTATTCTGGTTTAAACGTAAATGTAAACGATCTGAACTCTTTGTTAAATAGGTCTTTGTCTTTAGGAACAGGTAACGGCGAGGCTTTACGCACAGCATTTTCTGCTGACCTGTCAAAAATATCATTGCCACTGCTTTTAACCACGTCCACTGCCATCACTGAACCATCGGAAGTTAATTTAACACGCATGACACAGCTTAATTTACCTACTGCATCCGCTGGACGAATCCAAGCACTTTCTACTTGTCTTTGAATCGCCTTACGCACTCTTTCAGATTCAGCCTGTTGTTGAGCGACTTTTGCTTGCGCGGTTTCTGCCTCAGCTTCGGCTTTTTCTTCAGCTTCCATCTCAGCTTTTAAGTCAGCTTTCGCTTTGGCGGCAGCTTCTTCTTTAGCTTTTTTCGCTTGCGCAGCGGCTTCGGCTTTTGCTTTGGCAGCTTCTACCTTGGCGTGTTCAGCAGCTTCGGCTTTCGCTTTGGCTGCTTCTGCCTTGGCTTGCTCGGCGGCTTCGGCTTTTGCTTTAGCCGCTTCTGCTTTGGCTTGCTCGGCGGCTTCGGCTTTTGCTTTGGCAGCTTCTGCTTTGGCTTGCTCGGCGGCTTCGGCTTTCGCTTTGACCGCTTCTGCTTTGGCGTGTTCAGCAGCTTCGGCTTTCGCTTTGGCTGCTTCTGCCTTGGCTTGCTCGGCGGCTTCGGCTTTCGCTTTGACCGCTTCTGCTTTGGCGTGTTCAGCAGCTTCGGCTTTCGCTTTAGCCGCTTCTGCTTTGGCTTGCTCAGCGGCTTCGGCTTTCGCTTTAGCCGCTTCTGCTTTGGCGTGTTCAGCAGCTTCGGCTTTCGCTTTAGCCGCTTCTGCTTTGGCTTGCTCGGCAGCTTCGGCTTTCGCTTTAGCCGCTTCTGCTTTGGCTTGCTCGGCAGCTTCGGCTTTCACTTTAGCCGCTTCTGCTTTGGCTTGCTCGGCGGCTTCGGCTTTCGCTTTAGCCGCTTCTGCTTTGGCGTGTTCAGCGGCTTCGGCTTTCGCTTTAGCCGCTTCTGCTTTGGCTTGCTCGGCGGCTTCGGCTTTTGCTTTAGCCGCTTCTGCTTTGGCTTGCTCGGCGGCTTCGGCTTTCACTTTGGCAGCTTCTGCTTTGGCTTGCTCGGCGGCTTCGGCTTTCGCTTTAGCCGCTTCTGCTTTGGCTTGCTCGGCGGCTTCGGCTTTCGCTTTAGCCGCTTCTGCTTTGGCTTGCTCGGCGGCTTCTTTGGATTTTTCCGCCGCAATTTTAGCTTGTTCGATAGCTTCTATTCGTACTTTTTCTTCTGCCAGTTTGGCACGTTCAGCGGCTTCGGCTCGCTCTTTTTCTTGTTCTGCTTGTTTTAATGCCTGTTGTTTTTTCTCAACATCTGCCTGCATTTTAGAGGCATCGACGATGGTTGCATGAATGATTTCAGGTACGTCTGGCGAGCTGGCTTTAGGTTTAAATAACGCACTTAAACCAAACAAGCCAAATAGTAACAGGTGTAAAATTAAGGCCAGAATAAACGGCCATGACAATTTTCTTTGACTATCCATCTAAAGTTTATTGTTCGTCTGACTTTGTCATCAACCCAACGTTGGGGACACCCGCATTTTTTAATGCTGCCATGATTGTCACTACCGTACCGTAGGCAACACTATTATCTGCATTAATTAATACAGGGGTTGCAGGTTTATTGCTTAATACGGCGACTACACGGGCATTGATTTCATCAGCTTGAATGCGTACATCATCTTCGTTGTCAATCTTAAGATAATAATCATTCGGTGCTTTAATCGACACCACAATAGGCGGCGTATCTTCTTTTTGTTCGACAGGTGCAGATTCAGCTTGGGGCAAATCCACTTGCACACCCGTTTGCAACATCGGCGTAGTAATCATAAAAATAATCAGCAACACCAACGTGACATCAATATAGGGTACAACATTGATTTCTGCCATTGGTTTGCGGCGTTTCGTGCGTCTGCTCATTTGCTGTGTGCCTGTCTTTGTAATAACACCACAAATTCTTCTACGAATAACTCATAACGCCCTGTCAACCTATCCAAACGCGTAGAAAAACGGTTATATGCAACCACGGCGGGAATAGCGGCAAATAAACCAATTGCCGTCGCAATCAATGCTTCGGCAATACCAGGTGCAACTTGCGCAAGCGTCGCTTGTTTAGTATTACCTAACGACATAAACGAATTCATAATCCCCCACACCGTACCGAATAAACCAATATATGGGCTAGTTGAGCCAACCGTTGCTAAAAATGCCAAATGTTCGTCAAGACGTTCTAATTCACGCGATAATTCAATGCGCATCGCCCGTTGCGCACTTTCCACTTGTACCGAAGGTTCAACTGTACCTGTTTGGCGCATACGCGAAAATTCTTTATACCCTGCTAAAAATATTTTTTCGATGCCTTCAGGGGTAAAGTCTTTGGCGGCTAATTTTCGATACAGTTCAGTCAATGCCATGCCAGACCAAAATTGTTCTTCAAATTCATCGGTGATTTCAATGGCACGATTGAGTTCTTTACGTTTAGAAAAAATAAATGTCCATGAAGCAAGTGAGGCAATCAACAATAATGCCATCACAAACTGAACAACAAAACTGGCTTCTTGAATGAGGTGGAGAATGGATAAATCAGTATTCATGCGGTTAATGACTCAAGTAAATAATCAGGAATAGCTTTAGGACGCATGGTGTTAGCGTCTAAACAGGCGATACGAATCACGCCCGTTGCTAACACGATACTATCACGGCTAATCTGTTGGCTAAAGGTTAAACTAGCTTTTTTGCTTTCGATTACCTCGCTACTCACTTGCAATAGCTCATTAAACAAAGCTGATCGCAAATAATCCACTTGCACCGAACGCACGACAAAAATAATCCCCGTATCAATTTTAAGTTGGTCTTGCTCATGCCCCATAGCACGGAGCATCTCCGTTCTAGCGCGTTCAAAAAATTTCAGATAATTGGTGTGATACACCACGCCGCCAGCATCAGTGTCTTCGTAATAAACGCGAATGGGGAAGATAAAGTTTTTCATGGTTATTTATTCAAACAAATCCAGCGACACCGCCAATTGCTTAGGCGGCTGCAAACCAAAATGTAGATAAGCGTTTTGCGTCACAACTCGTCCACGCGGGGTACGCATAATAAAACCTTGTTGTAATAGATACGGTTCTAACACATCTTCAATCGTGCCGCGTTCTTCGCTGATTGCCGCCGCCAAAGTATCCAAGCCCACAGGACCGCCTGCAAAATTTTCTATCATTGCCATCAATAACTTACGGTCTAAGGCATCAAAACCGTTGCTATCGACTTTTAGCATATTCAACGCACCAATCGCGAGTTCTTCGGTCACAGTGCCATCACCTTTAACTTGGGCAAAATCTCGTACGCGGCGCAATAAGCGGTTGGCAATACGCGGCGTACCGCGTGAACGTCTGGCAATTTCAACCGCACCATTGTCTGCCATTGCAATGCCTAATACATTCGCTGAACGGGTAACGATACTGGCAAGTTCTGGCACGGTGTAAAATTCTAAACGCTGCACAATACCGAAACGGTCGCGTAATGGTGAAGTGAGCAAACCTGCGCGTGTAGTCGCACCGACTAAAGTAAACGGTGGTAAATCTAGTTTAATAGAACGCGCCGCTGGTCCTTCACCTATCATTAAATCCAACTGATAATCTTCCATTGCGGGATATAAAATTTCTTCTACCGCAGGACTGAGTCTATGAATTTCATCAATGAATAACACATCATGGGCTTCAAGATTAGTCAGCAATGCCGCTAAATCGCCCGCTTTTTCTAATACAGGACCTGACGTTTGCCGAATCGCCACGCCCATTTCAGCAGCGATAATATTGGCAAGCGTCGTTTTTCCCAAACCAGGAGGACCAAAAATCAATACATGATCCAACGCTTCTTGCCGCGCCAGTGCCGCTTGAATAAAAATGTCCATTTGTGTGCGTAGTTCAACCTGACCGACATATTCTGCTAAACGTTTTGGACGTATTGCACGGTCGTGACGTTCATCGTCTATTTGACTACGCCCTGTTATTAATCTGTCAGATTCAATCATTTAACCGCGCCTTGTAATGCCATGCGAATAATATCTTCACAACTTTTGCCTTCCGTGTGAATGCCCTGCACCATTTTACTGGCATCCAAAGGCTTATAACCCAAAGAACATAATGCGCTGACCGCTTCTTGTTTGGCATTACCAACAATCGGCGTGCGCACCGTAACGCTGTCTTCTAATTGCGGCAATCTATCGCGCATTTCAATGATGAGCCGTTCAGCGGTTTTTTTGCCCACACCAGGTAAACGAATCAAGGCTTGTGTGTCGTTGTCATGAATACAGCGGTGCAGTTCATCCGCACTTTGCCCTGATAAAATCGTCAACGCCAATTTAGGTCCGACACCGTTGACTTTAATCAAACTTCTAAACATAACGCGGTCGGCTTCGCTGGCAAAAGCAAATAAACTATGTGCATCTTCGCGTATGGATAAATGCGTATGCAGGGTAATTTCCGCACCTAATTCAGGTAGCTGATAAAACGTCGTCATCGGGGCTTCCATTTCATAACCGACTCCTTGTACATCTAATACTAATAACGGCGGGGCTTTTACCACCAACTTACCGCGTAAAAAACCAATCATCGAAGTACTCCTGTGTGTAGGCGATGCGCTGTTTGCTGATAATGCGCATGGCATAAACATAAGCCCAAGGCATCACTGGCATCAATCTGTAACTCGCCTTGTATGGATAACAAAATTTTCACCATGTGTTGTACCTGTAATTTATCGGCATTGCCTTTACCGACAACTGCTTGTTTCACTTGTCGCGCAGCGTATTCAAACACGGGCAAGTCTTTGGTTTGTACCGCGCAAATCGCCGCGCCGCGTGCCTGCCCCAGTTTAAGCGCAGAATCGGCATTTTTGTGCATGAATACTTGTTCGATAGCCATTTGCTCAGGATGGTACATCTCCACAATCTGCACGATGCCATCAAAAATTTGTTTTAAACGATCAGGAAAATAATCGGCTTCAATACGAATACTGCCGCTGGCGATATAGTTAAAACCACGTCCCGATTCTTCGATGATGCCGTAACCTGTGAGTCGTGAACCGGGGTCTATGCCTAAAATTCTCATTGCGTCCTTTTTAAAGTAAAACAGCTTTAGCTGTTTTAAGCCGTAGGCTGAAACAAATCCCAACACTATTACGGCAAGTTATTTTTATAACGTCACTCGTTTAGCTATTTCAAACTCTTTGCGTAATAAATCATTAACTAAGGATTGCAAACTTTCCTGAGTCACTAAGCATCTTTCATTCAGATACTGAATAATATCTTTGTCCAAATAAATAGGTAATTCAATCTGTTCAACAGGGATATAAACAAACCTTGTTCGGCATTAGAAAAATCATATTTATCTTTCATTTTATCAGCCTCTTTATATAGGTGGTTTTCTCATTAGTCGTTGCTTTTCTAGCGGAAATAATTCTAATCACATCATCACAACGGAAAGCATGAACAACTATAATAATTGCTCATTTAAGTTATTCCTAACAAAAGCCAACGTTCTTCCATTTCTGAATGTTCATCATCAGGTAGGTTTAATGCGAAAGGATCAGAAAATACATAAGCGTCATCGTGGAAATCTATACCATGCTTACGGATATTTATTTGATTTTTGTTTTCGTCCCATTCGAATTTCATAAATGATTTTTTATTTCCTTTCTTTTGGTTTATATATTCAGCTTATTGCCACGCAATAATAGAATTTTCGTAGCCCGTATGGAGCGTAAGAATAATACGGGAATAATCGCAGCATTACGTTAACCCCCGCATTCCGCAAAGCTCCATACGGGCTACTTGCTATGTAACGTTCATTTTTCAGCTGTGTCATCCCTATGTTCTGCAAGATCAAATTTTTCGAATCATTTAGAGCGTAGAGGGTCAGTTTTTATATATTGTCCGACTTCATTGGTAGGCTTCATAGCATAAAAATTCCAATAAACAGATTTGTTTAGATAATCGTTCAGCATTTTGCAAGCACAGCAATAGTCAAAGAAATCTTTAGAAAATGCTGTTAAATCTTTATATGTTGTGGACACGGCTGCTATATTATCCATGCTCTTGAAATGATGGCTGTTGTAAATTACCATAATCCGAGAAACAAAGAGTGCATCAAGAAAGATCATTTGAGACATGATTAATGTTATCTGTTGCTTTGATTTATCTGCGTTGTACTTAAGATATTTAAACCAGTTTTCTTCATGACTACTTAGCAATCTGTTATGTGGATTAATTTTCTTAAATACATTATCAATATCTTGCAGGGAAAGACTTTCAAAATGCATTTCGATGTTAGTTTCTTTTGCAAAAGCTACTAATTGCAGTGTGCAATCATCAATTACACTCTTTGCCAAAGAAATAACAATGGGATAGATAATATACTTATCATTAATCTCTTTGTAATGAACAACAATGAAATAAAAGACGTAGCTCGCAAAGACAGAAGCCAATACTCCTTCAAACACAATTTCTAGTTCATACAGACCACGAAATGGTTCAACTATTGTATTGAGAAAAAAAATTTTTATTACCAATAATACCATCGATAGCAATGCTAACCAGTTGATTGTTTTTGGGATTGTTCTTATCAATAGATAAAGATATAGAAGTTACGCATTGACGATCGGCTGAAGTTGAGGGTTAAGTGTTTCTTTCCCTTGGATAAAGCCCTTGATAAAAAAAGCAATCACCTCGTTGAA
>Ga0208980_10000691_pt1 | contig 19498 bp, 15 predicted proteins | sample WetSurMetagenome_3_FD_187993 | JGI IMG/M metagenome (GOLD analysis project Ga0208980, IMG submission 187993) | Wetland microbial communities from Twitchell Island in the Sacramento Delta, sample from surface sediment Aug2011 Site A1 Bulk (version 2) | ecosystem: Environmental > Aquatic > Marine... | reverse complement strand
TCCATGTTATAATTTTACCCCTAAATCCCCCAAGGGGGACTTTTGGTCTTCTATTAATTCTTTATTTTTTTATAGTTTTATTTTTCCTTAATTCCACTGCGGCTTTACACAAATCCCTGTAAAGGTCATTCCCTAACGCTCTGATTAAAGGTTCTTTAAGAAATTCATAAACATAAACTCCCTCTTTTGCTCCCTTGTTACGCGCTGCGGAACAGATAGAGAGTTCCTCGTAATTGACAGCCCTGAAATCAGAAAAATATTTGATTCGTACTGGAAATAAATGGCACGACAGTGGTTTTTGGAATTTGATTTTGCCGTCTGACCATGCTTTTTCAATCCCACACATGAAAATATTATCTTTAATTAAGGTATAAGCACATTCCTTATTTTCTATGAGTGGTGTAACTCTTTCATTTTCAAAATCTACAATGCTTCTTCCGCTTTTTTCGATAGCAGCAATCCCTTCTGGTCTGAGATATGGTTTAACTTCATCCCAGATATTTTCCAGTATATGTGCTTCACCGGTACTTAATGGAGCTCCTGAATCACCATAAAGACAGCAGTTACCATGACATAATGGAATGTCGCATATGAATTTCTTTTCCAGAATATCAAAACTGAATATGGTATCGTCGATACGGAGCATAATTAATAATCTTAATTATCATGTTTTATCAAATCAATCCTCTTTTTTTCAATTTTGTCATCATGTACTCACCCCCCATCCCCCTCTCTGCTCCGCAAAGAGGGGGCGTAACAAATTGTTAATCAGATTACTTCCCCCTCTTTACGAAGTAGAGAGGGGGAACACAAGGGGGTGAGTTCATTGGGAACAGAAATGAGGTGTATCTACACCAGCACCTTTCCTGTCATCTCTTTTGGTATGTCAATGCCCATGATGGTCAGAAGAGTAGGGGCAACATCTGCCAGAATACCCTCTTTGATCTTTTTATATGATTCGCTCACAAGTATGCATGGCACGGGATTAAGCGAATGAGCGGTATTTGGAGACCCGTCTTCATTGATAGCTTTATCGGCATTACCATGATCGGCTATTACCATGACGTCATACCCTTTGCTGTGTGCTGCTTTAATCACGGCCCCTGCACATTCATCGACAGTTTTTACAGCCTTTTCTATCGCCTCATATACGCCGGTATGCCCAACCATATCGCCGTTTGCAAAGTTAAGACAGATGAAATCAAACTTCTCAGTTTCAATTTCTTTAATTACGGCATCCTTTACACCATAGGCGCTCATCTCAGGCTGAAGATCATATGTGGCCACCTTTGGAGACGGTATCATTATTCTCTCTTCATTTTTGAATTTTTCTTCCCTGCCTCCTGAGAAAAAGAATGTGACATGGGCATACTTTTCGGTTTCAGCTATTCTGAGCTGATGTTTGCCTGCAGCTGCCAGCACCTGACCTATAGTATTATCCGCATTCTCTTTAGGATAAATAATATGAAGCCCTTTAAAAGTAGAATCATAGGGAGTCATTGTGCAATAATAAAGAGGAATAGTTTTCATGCCATTTTCAGGCATATCTTTCTGCGTAAGTGCTATAGTAAGCTCTTTTGCCCTGTCGTTTCTGTAGTTGAAGAAAACAATTACATCTCCCTCTCCCACTTTTCCTATTGCATTTCCGTTTTTGTCAGTTACAACGATAGGTTTCATGAATTCATCAGTAACTCCTGCTGAATAGGATTCCTTCATAGCCTTTAATATATTATCAGTTGGCGTACCTATTCCGCTGACAATCAAATCATATGCTTCTTTAATTCTTTCCCATCTCTTGTCACGGTCCATAGCATAATACCTTCCAATAAAGGAAGCAACCTGTCCGTTTGACTTCTTAAGATGCTCCAGAAGGCTCTCCATATAACCTGATCCGCTACGGGGATCTGTATCTCTGCCATCACCAAAAGCATGTATAAATACATTTTTGAGGTTATAATCCATTGTCATATCACAGAGGGAGTACAGGTGTTTATCAAGTGAGTGCACTCCGCCATCTGACATAAGGCCGAGAAAATGTACCTGCTTGTTATTGTCACGGGCATATGAGAAAGCATCTGTCAGGACCTTGTTTTTTCTGATCTCTCCTGTTTTGCATTCCTTGTTTATCTTCACAAGATCCTGGTAGATAACTCTACCTGCTCCGATATTGAGATGCCCCACTTCCGAGTTTCCCATCTGGCCGTCCGGTAAGCCAACATCCTCGCCTGAAGCGTGCAGCCTTGAATTTGGATAGTTGTTCCTGTAATAAGTAATATTGGGAGTAGGGACCTGGCTTATTACATCTGATTTAGAACCATCTCCGATTCCCCATCCGTCAAGTATCATCAATAAAGTTTTTTTGTTCTTCATATATATAAAAGGTATATTAGTACATAAACATAAAATAAGGCACCCTTGTTCAGGGTACCGTTTCCGGCACAAATTTAGTAAAATTCGGGAATCAGAATCTGAGTGTGCAGTACTTCCCCTTATTTTATAGGATTAACCCTTATTTTAAAATCAGCTTCAGGGCAAGTTTTTTCATATTCAATATCTTTCCCTACATAAGCCTGCCACTCTTCAGTTGTAAAGTTTCTGGAAATGGAAGAACAAATATCCTTACTAAGCAGATCTGCCAGAACAGGTCGACTAATAAGATTATTTTTACCTTCCGATGATCCTGATATTAAAACCTGACCGTCAGGGCTGAATTCAATGGCAAAAACCAAGCCTTCATTATCATTGAAACTGATTGGAAGATTTGCCGGATCTGTCATATCCCAGATTCTTATTGATTTATCATTTCCGGAAGTTGCCATTTGTGACAGTTTTTTATTAAAGCAAATATTAGTTACTGCTATGTTCTGAGCTTTTATCTCTGATATCTTCTTTCTTGCACTTATATCCCAGAAATCAACATATCCGTCTGAATAGCCTATTGCAAGAATGTTTTCATCGGGTTTGAATTTCACAGTCTGTATAACTTTCCCAGGTGATTCAATCCTGAAATTATCAATAGTCTTCTCAGGATTCCAAACCATGACTTTCCCATCATTACTGACACCTGCAATATATTTGTTATCAGAAGATAAATCTATTGAAGTTACCTGCATCATATTTCCTGAAATATTAGTCGAATTCCTGGTAGTTATATCCCATTTCAGGACGATTCCATCAAGAGAGGCTGAATAGAGATATTTTCCGTCGAATGAGAAAATAAGGGATTTTACCGGGCCTGTATGTCCCTTTAGTTCATATGAAAGACTATTCCCATTTAACGGGACCATTCTTATTCCTGAATTTTGTCCCCCACAGGCAAGCCATCCGGCATCAGGACTAACCGCCAGAACATTAATAATTTCTGTTCCTGAATAGACAACCTGCAGGCTTTGGTCTTTTCTGTTAAGGTCCCATTTAATTACTTTCCCATCTGAACCTGCTGTAAAAAATTCATTTTTACCAGGAACAAACGCAATATGCTTAATTTCACCGGTATGGCCCTCAAAGGTTTTATTATAATTGCTGCCATAAAGTCTTGCAGCATTGTAGAGTCCGCTGAAAATATCCGCATCATTAGGTGATCCGCCGTTCGATTTGTTAAATTTATATGCCTGATATGCAAGAAGTTCCTGAAGGTCTTTCTCACCAGAAAGTTGTAAAGATTTCAATGACATCGATTTGCCCACAGAAATCATTCTCAGGCGCATAGCTTCATTTTTCTGTTCAATGGCATCCATCACTTTTAAATCAGCTGTCATTGCTTTTTTACTGACAGAATCAGACTGTTCCAATGATAGAGCTAGTGTTTTTCTGGCTTCAGCAGCATTGCGTTCTGCGATTGTTTTCTGATTATTAAGAACTTCCGTAAGGTGACGGGCTTCTGTTTCCTTACGGATGGCAATTGCAACTGTCGAATCAGCTTTTGCTAAATTCCTGTCTGCCAGCAGAGCATGCTGTTCAGCAATTGTAATTTTTGATAAAGCCAAAGCTTTTTGATGTTCTGCGACTGTCTTTTGTCTGTCCGAGTCAAGTTTTTGAACAAAAGCAAACAACATCAAGCCTAACGAAACGAGTACAACAAATCCCAGAATCAGTATAGTTGCCCTGTTTCTTATAATCTTGCGCCTTTTATCACCAATACTGCTTTTTTCCTTTTCAAGATATGCCTTTTCGCTTGTTCTGAGATATACCATAACCCTCTCAAAAGCAGGATCATACCTTTCAGCCCAGTTAAGAGTGGGTTTCTGACTATCTCTCCATTTGATAGCTTGCTGCAGATCAGCATCTTTGAGCAATGTTGCCTTTCCTTTCTGGAACATCTCTGAGGCCTCCGAGAGCTGCCTGTATATCCTTACACTCGTAAGTTCCTCATCATACCAGCCTTTTAGCCTGTCCCATAAACTTAATAATTTATCTGTTGAGAAATCTATTACGGTTTTTTCATTCAGCGGAATTTTAAAGCCGGGTGTGAGAAATGACCGCGATGGAGTCCTGAAATTTTCTATTACCTTAAAAATCTCATCGTCTGAACATTGCAATATTGATTTAAGTGAATTTACACTTAAAGAATGCCTAATCCCTTTCTTATTTATTCTGTTTCCAGTCAGTGCCCGGAACATTTTCCTGCAGATTTCCTTCCCTTCCTGATTCAGCTCTTCATATGCCTCATCGGCATGTTTTGACAAAGCACTGGCAATTGTTCCTACAGCTATATAATCGGATAGATCAACGGGCTTTCCTGTATCTCCAAGGCTGTACCGGTAAGAATAGATCCTCATCATTAAATGCTGAAGAACAGCGAGTGGCTCATTTAATTCTGAAATATCATCAAGGACAGTTGCCACAAGTTTAGGATTAATTCTGATACCGGCGGACAGGAACGAATTTTCAAAGACAGTCTTATAATTTCCCTTTGTCATTTGCGGAACAAGGTAATTACTATCATTAATTAGTTTCGTAAGCCCTTGAATATGTGCGCACTCTCCTATATATTCCGATCGGATTATTATTAAAATATAGATTTCAACGGATGTTTGCCTGACAGCATTTTCGAGCAGAGTAACGAATTCAGATGTACTTACATTTGAAGAAATATCAGTCTCATCCGAAGAGTGTGTGAAAATCTCTTCGAACTGATCAACAATAACCAGCACCTTCTCCTCTGACTTAATCAACAGGTTTTTTACCGTCGAAGCAATCCAGTCATGCTCTCTCTTAAGGTCTGAAACAGCCAGTTTTTCCCGGCCTTCAAGATTATCATCCGAGAGCGCCTGTCCAAAAGCAATTGTCATATTACCGACAGGATCATTGCCAGGTTGAAATGTAATTATTTTAAGGGATGATTTATCTTTTTCAGTCAAACTGATCATTTCAGGGACAACCCCGCAATTAATCAGGGATGATTTGCCACAACCTGAAGTTCCGATAACAGTTAATATCCTGTTTTTTAGAAGTTTTCTCAGAATCTCTCCGCTTTCGCTCTCCCTTCCAAAGAACATATTGTTCTCTTCCGGAAGAAAAGGTCTCAGTCCGGGAAAAGGATTGATTGGTTCTGCAACTGGCTTTAGTCCCATAATTTATCTGACTGAATTTGATAATCAAATTTAACTTTATGATTCTTCGCGATCATCAATATATTTTAATATGGCAAATGAATGTTCCGGAAACAAATAATGATACTCTTCAACTGCTTTTAGCGGAAGCAGATATACACGAGAATCATGAGCAAGTCTGATTGTATCAAATTCCTGCCTGTCTTCAAAAATAACTTTAACAACATCAGGATTTGTCGCATCGGAACGGCATGCCCACAGAATAATTCCCCCGGTATCAAAAATATACTCTTCTCCAAGGTTTCTGATATACTTCATTTCTTTTGAGAGAAACAGTAATTTATCTTCAGGAATCTCAGGAAAAAGTAATGAAAGGAAATTTGTCTTTTCGAAGAGTAATTCCATTTCCAGAGTCTCTTTATTAATTATTTTGTCAAGCCGGACTTTTGTAAGAGCAGGAATTCTCACGGATACTGACCTGTACTTCTCAATGTCAGACCTGGCCATAAGCTTTGCAGCTTCTTCCTGGAGTAATTCTTCCGGACTGAACAAGAGAGCTGCCACAGATTGAATCAGATTTTCATTTTTAACATCCCTAAGATTTCTCAGGATACAAGCTCTTGTCCACAGACTTATCTGATTATAATCGCTGTTAAGCAAATCTTCAATAACATTGTCATAATCAGTTAATCTGCCCGGTAGAAACTGATTGAGTCTCTCTGATTTTTGCTCGTCAGACATAAGCCGGGGAATAAGCCCAAATAATGTTTCTTTTGGTTTACCGAAAATCATTTCAAACAATTCAGGTAACGATTTACTGATGTCCGGTTCATCGTCAGATGGTTCATTTCTTATATCGTCAACTCTGCCTGATTCATAAGTGATGACCAAAAGTCCGAATAGAAATCTTTTCCAGTAAATGACCTCTTTACTGAATGATTCAGCAAAGAACTGATTACCGGACTTCATCAGGAAAGTCTGAGAAGAAATAATCCATATAAGTGTCCGGGTAACATCGCAGATAAGCTTAGTTATTCTGGCTTTGTTTTCTTCCGGTACTTTGAAATTACTATCAACAAGGCATTCGAGGGCTACCTCCTTTATTTCTTTCGAATTTGACCAAAGACGTTCAAAAAGAAACATGATATTTTCCGGAATACCGGTTTTGCATAAAATATGAAGAATTGCCTTGCTGGCATTAATATTACCAGATGATTTCAGATAAAGTTGCTGAAGTTCAACCCCTACCTGACTTCTGAAAGAAAGGAGGACAGCAGAAGTATCGATCTCAAGGCCAGGTATTCTGAGACAATCGGCAACATCCTGTAACATATCGGTCAGTTTAAACTTACCGATCATGTAGATTGCAAGTCTCTTTGATTCAACCGAATTACTCTTTAAGAGTTTTAATATTTCAGAAGTCTGAGGTGTTCTGGTTTCTGCAAATGATTTCTTTTCAACCCATGGCATTTCCAATATTTCCGCTGATTGTTGCCTGAGACTTTCTTCAACAGTGTTATCATCTGCAATTTTCTTAAGTACAGGGATAAAATTCTGATCCTTTCTTGATGCTGAATAGTTTATAATATTTTCAAGCAGCCACCTGTTGTTATTGTTTTGGATAACAGACATATCCCCGTTCAGAAGATTGTAACAATTATAAGTGAATAGCAGCCTTCCTGAAAATCTTTTTGTCAGGCTTTCCCAATTATCTGATTTGTAATTCTTTAACCAGGTTGATTCTAATCCCGAAAACACAAATGGCTTGTTTCTCATAACTCGGAAACAATGAATATTTCCCACTAAAGTAAGAAAATTAAATCAATATTCAGATGCCAAGGTTTTTCCTGACCACAGAATGCAGTGAAGTATAGTCCATATCAAAACCGTCAATATGAATTTCTGCCATTGAATAAAACTTTTCACGCAATGCCAGTCTTTTCTCTATGAAGTTTTGAAGAGTACCATTGGTTATATCCTTCAGCAGTGGCCTTTCTCCTTTTGATTCAGACAGACGGCTTTTAAGCTGTGCAGGAGTCAGTTTCAGGTAAATTGTCAGACCGGTCTCAAGCATAAATTCCATATTATTGCCATGGCATGGAGTACCTCCTCCTGTTGATATTACAGTATAAGTCTGAGATTTGAGTTTCCTGAGAACTTCCGATTCAATGCCGCGGAAATACTCCTCACCGTATTTGGCAAAAAGTTCAGGGATCTTCATACCGGCATGTTCTTCAATTCTTGTATCAAGATCAATAAAAGACCACCCAAGAATTGATGCAAGTTTTTTGCCTGTTGTGGTCTTGCCACTACCCATAAAACCTATGATATATACTATCCGGCTGTTTAGCATCACAACTCTAGCTTCATCTGTGCCGGATCATCGTGAACAGGAGGATGGACGGGTTCATCAGCCTGTTTTTCATCCGCAGCTACCACTGTCTCTTTTTTAACAACAGGTTCAATTTCCTTGATGTTTTCCACCATGTAACTGGTCATCCTTTTCCCTTTGGCTTTATAACTCTTTACGCCGATAAATTCAGCTACTTCAATAATCTCATTCTCACGTTCCTTATGCTTGCCTCCGAAGTGTATCTCAAAACGCGGATATTCAACTTCTGTGATGCTTATCAGCTTCGATTCCGGATTTTCATTAATAAAGCACTGAGGTTTCTCTGACTCTTCAACAATAAAACGTTTGACATAATAATAATTCTGTTCTGCATCCCAGTAGATAACTGAATAAACTTTACCTGGTCTGAATTTCTCAATTATCAGTATGTTATCCTCAAAGTGGTTAGAAAGGTCAAATCCGGCAATTCTGAAATAGCCATTTTTGGTTATTACAAGTATTTTATCGTCGGAACTGAACTCACCAAGGAAAATCCCCCTGCCGTCATCATTTAATCTGAATACTGCATCATCGAACCAGATCTTTCTTCCTCCAAGGGTTGAAAGGCCCTTCTCCTTGAGACTGATTTTGTGAACAGCATTCTTGGTAAGGATATTACCCATCGATGACTTGCCCTTAATAGCCATCTGTCCGAAATCAAATTCAAAAACCAGTTTCTTGAGCCTTGCCTTTGGTTTATGATGGACTTTAATTACTTCAGCTTCACCATTTGGATTTGCACTCAGATAGACAATTTTCGAACCCGGATTACCCCTGGTCAGATTATACTCCTTATCCCTTGTCAGACCGGAAATGGCACATCTTTTTGCGAGAAGCGGTCCGTCTTTTCCATCCTGGTAAACAATATTATATATGGTGCGCTCATCATTTTTAAGAAAGATCTGCGCATACAGGATATCATTCCCCACAAACACTTTTTCTGCGACCCTGGTGATCAGATAGACGCCATCTTTTCTGATAACTATCACATCGTCAATATCTGAACAATCACAAATAAACTCATCTTTCTTAAGACCCGTACCGATGAATCCTTCTTTATAATTTATATAGAGTTTTGCATTATTTGCCACAACTTTTGTTGCTTCAATAGTATCAAAACTTCTTATCTCGGTCTTTCTTTCCTTACCCTTGCCATATTTTTTCTTAATCTGCCTGAAATAGTTAATAGCAAACGGGATTATATTACGCAGGTGATTCTTTACCTCTTCAAGCTCAGTCTCAATACCTTTAATGTGTTCATCGGCTTTTTTAACATCATATTTCGAGATTCTCTTAATCTTTATCTCTGTCAGCTGGATTATATCCTCTCTTGTTACTTCCCGTACCAACAGCTTTTTAAACGGATCAAGCCCCTTGTCAATAGCAAGAATGACAGCTTCCCATGTTTCAGATTCTTCGATATCGCGGTAAATCCTTTCTTCAATAAATATCTTTTCAAGCGACGACATATGCCATTCTTCGAGAAGCTCTGCCTTTCTGATCTCAAGTTCGGATTTCAGAAGCGCCACAGTTCTGTCTGCAGAATGTTTCAGGATGGAGCTTACACCCATGAATGACGGCTTGTCATCAACAATTACGCAGGTATTAGGCGAAATTGAATATTCACAATCGGTAAGTGCATAAAGTGCATCAATAGTTTTGTCAGGCGAAACACCCGGCATAAGATGGATCATAATCTCAACATTTGCCGAGGTATTATCATCGATCTTTCTGATCTTGATCTTCCCTTTATCGTTAGCCTTAATAATTGAGTCAATAAGGGTAGTAGTTGTTTTTCCGAATGGTATTTCTGTTATTACCAGAGCCTTTTTATCAATCTTTTCAATCTTCGCCCTGACCTTTATGGCTCCCCCGCGCTGACCATCATTATATTTTGAGATATCTACCATCCCTCCAGTCGGGAAGTCAGGATAAATAACAAAATCCTTCCCCATAAGGTAATCGATAGAAGCATCTATGAGCTCATTGAAGTTATGTGGAAGAATTTTTGAAGCCAGACCAACTGCAATACCTTCCACACCAAGAGCAAGAAGCAATGGAAACTTTACCGGAAGGGTGACAGGTTCCTTGTTTCGCCCGTCATATGATAATTTCCATTCTGTTGTCTTAGGATTAAACACAACTTCCAGTGCAAACTTTGATAGCCTTGCCTCAATATATCTTGGGGCTGCGGCTCCATCGCCTGTCAGCAGGTTACCCCAGTTACCCTGTGCATCAACCAGAAGATCTTTCTGCCCAAGCTGAACAAGAGCGTCGCCAATGGAAGCATCCCCATGAGGATGGAATTGCATGGTATGCCCGATGATATTCGCTACTTTATTATATCGCCCGTCATCCATTCTCCTCATTGAATGAAGGATACGGCGCTGTACAGGTTTTAGCCCGTCATGAAGATGTGGTACTGCTCTTTCGAGTATAACATATGAAGCATAATCAAGGAACCAGTCCTGATACATGCCTGATAAGGCCGTGACCGAATGAAGTGCGACAGGTCCTGCAGGGACCGCCTCTATCCCTCCTGTATTACTTATATCTATATCTTCTTCTTCCATAATAATAACCGCCACACCCTATAATAACAATCCTCTACCTTTCCTCTTCAATTTTATCTTCTTCAATTCTGAGGTTCTCTATAATAAAATCCTGTCTGTCCGGAGTATTCTTTCCCATAAAGAATTCCAGGAATCCGTTTACTGAATCGTTCTTCTTCATCCTCACAGGCTCGAGCCTCATATCTTTTCCGATAAAGTTCTTAAACTCATCCGGGGAAATCTCACCCAGACCCTTGAACCGTGTTATCTCCGGAGTGGGTCCCAGAGCCTTGATGGCTTTTGCCTTCTCTTCGGCAGAATAACAGTAACGGGTTTCCTTTTTATTCCTGACCCTGAAGAGCGGTGTCTGAAGAATATATACATGACCTTTTCTTACCAGATCGGGAAAGAACTGAAGGAAAAATGTCAGCAACAGTAATCTGATATGCATTCCGTCAACATCGGCATCGGTAGCTACAACAACATTATTATACCTGAGATTCTCGATACCATCCTCTATATTAAGTGCTGCCTGCAGGAGGTTGAACTCCTCATTTTCATAAACAATCTTTTTTGTAAGGCCGAAAGAGTTGAGAGGTTTCCCCCGCAGACTGAACACAGCCTGAGTCTCAACATTTCTTGATTTGGTTATTGATCCGCTGGCCGAATCTCCTTCAGTGATGAATAACGTCGAATCAAGCTTGTTTGCATCATTGGTATTATAATGTGCCCTGCAATCACGGAGCTTTTTATTATGCAGACTTACCTTTTTAGCCCGGTCCCTCGCAAGCTTCTGGATGGATGAGATAGCTTTCCGTTCCTTTTCTGAATCCTGGATCTTTTTAAGAATTATCCTTGCTGTTTCAGGATTTTTGTGAAGATAATCGTCAAGCTGTTTCTTTATAAATTCAACGATAAAATTTCTGACTGATGGTCCTTCAGGACCCATATCTTTTGATCCCAGTTTTGTCTTTGTCTGTGATTCAAAGATCGGTTCCTCAACTTTAATGCTGATAGCGGCGATAATTGAAGACCTGATGTCGGAAGGATCATAATCTTTCTTATAAAAATCCCTGATTGTCTTTACAATAGCTTCCCTGAAGGCAAGCAGGTGTGTCCCTCCCTGGGTAGTATTCTGGCCATTTACAAAGCTGTAATAGTCTTCCCCGTACTGTAATCCATGAGTAAAAGCCACTTCAATATCCTCACCGGTAAGATGAATAATCGGATAGAGACCCTCCTTGTTCATGTTCTCATTAAGCAGGTCCACAAGTCCGTTCCGCGAAAAAAACTTATTTCCATTGAAATTAATTACCAGTCCGGCATTAAGATATACGTAGTTTTTAAGCATTGTATCCACGTACTCTGATATGTAATAATAGTTCCCGAACATACCCTCATCGGGCTGGAATATAACCTCAACCCCATTTTCTTCTGTTGTTGGTACTATAGGATGATCCTTAACAGTCATACCGTGCGAAAATTCACTTACCTTCAGCTGACCTTCACGTATTGATCTTATTACAAACTTGCTGGACAACGCGTTAACAGCCTTTACTCCGACACCATTAAGCCCTACTGATTTCTTGAATGCTTTTGAATCATATTTTGCCCCGGTGTTCATCTTAGAAACAGCATCGAGCACCTTGCCAAGAGGAATGCCTCTGCCATAGTCACGCACCCTTACTTCATTACCATTAATGGATACATCAATTTTTTTGCCATTGCCCATCATGTACTCATCAACGGCATTATCCATCACCTCTTTAAGTAAAACATAAACACCATCATCCTGGGAAGAGCCATCGCCAAGCTTCCCGATATACATACCAGGCCTCAGCCTGATATGTTCTCTCCACTCAAGGGTTTTAATATGCTCCTCTGAATATCCAACTGACATTTTGCAGAATTTTGCGCAAATATAACAATTTACAGTAGCCTATTCCTGTCAATTTTTCAACAATCGGGTTGATTTATGACTCTGAAAAAGCTGCAAAAAGTTGAGTGCTAAAATATTTAGCTGATTAAATGACAATTACGATTTTGTCAGGAATGTTGATAAATGTCCGTTTAAAGTATAATTGCAGCAACCTTAAAAACTGATCGTTTTTTATAATAATCTGATCTGACAAGATCAAAATGCCAGTCCCACTCCTCTGTATACTGACCCGCAGGAAGCTCAGTAAAAAGTGTCGGGGAAGTAGTTTTATTTCCTGAACTGTCGATAAATACCTCAGCAATATCTGTAATCAATACGGAATTGAATTTTTTAAGAAAATCAAGATGTTTTTTCTGTATTTCGGCCCTGAAATGGTCGAAATCCTCCTCTCCTATTTTTGAACGTTTCCGGATAAAATCTATAAGAAGTGATTCAAGCTGTGTCAGTATGTTGAGTGAAATAACCATCCCTGGTTCATTGACTGGCTTATATTCAGGAATATGAATGCTTCCGATCGATTTCATCTTTTTGATGAATGAGTAGCCTTTAGATTTCTGCCAGACTTCCTCGATAAGACCCCCTGAAATATCCTGCTCAATTAATTCAATATTTTTATACTTACCTGTCTGATTTATCACATCAGGTGGATGAACAATATCAACCAGGCAAATTTCCTCTGTCAAATCAACCATCTCTGCAACCGGAAGGTCGAGTAACCAGCCGCTTCCGAGAACCGTAACCTTTACTGGTTTATAAATCCCGAGGGCTTTAAGTATAAAACTCCTGCAGCGCTCATTATGGTAATCCCATCCTCCTTCCTGATTAAGATGGCGGTATATCAGACCATCCTGATAATTATAATAACCCATTCTGGTCAATATCCTTCTATACTCAACACTGTGGGTCATCCGGGCTGAGTGTTTTTATGTAAATTTTGCATCTCATCAACCAGCATGGAATTGAACTTTGCCGCCAGCTCATCGACATTATCTGTTCCGAATGATTCCGGCCTGACAGGATCAAGCACACGGACTGTAATATTATGTCCGGTGTTGAAAATCAATCCATGTTTCGGAAGAATCCCTCCGGTTCCGTCTATCAGTATTGGCAGGATCGGCACATTGGCCTGAAGTGCAAGCTGGAAAGCACCTCTCCTGAAGAATCCAATCTGTCCGTCTGTGGAACGGGTTCCTTCAGGGAAAAGCATAATTGAGATATCTCTTTTAAGGCAATCAAATGATCGCTCAAGCATTCCGACCTTACTCTCTTCATTTCCCCTGTTGACTGTAATATAACCAGCCATTTTTAAATACCATCCCAGGACCGGAACTTTAATATTTTCTATTTTGGATATCCATTTATATCTGAGTTTCAGACTATTAATTAACAGAATATCAAGAATTGACTGATGATTTGAAATTATTACATAAGTAGTCCCGGGTACAGCTTTTTCCCTTCCTTCAATCTTAACCTTCCATACAGGCATCAGCCTGACCAGGAAATAACTCTGGTACATTAAGAGCCAGTGGATCACCAACCTGTCCCTGTCGAAAGGCAGAACAAGCAACCAGATCATGAATGTCAGCGGAAAAAGAATCACCATATAGCAAAGTCCAATAATCCAGACTACCAAAGATTTAACAATATCCATAAATCAAAAAAAGTTAAAAATCTGTTTTTCATCAGAAAAAACATTCTCGCTTTCAAAAACCTTTAGCATATCGGGTACCATATGCCTGCAGCCGACAAGTTTTTTAGCGGCTGCCGCCAGCAATGATGAACCTTCCAATAAACATTCCCGGATAGTACCATCCTTGACATATAACCGGCAGATAATCTGCTGACCCCCGGATTCAAATTTATTAATGAACTGATATTCCGGGCCATAGGCCCAGTTCCATTCCCAGGTTTTGTATTTGGTAACTGCAAGTGATTCAGCCTCTTTACGATCCACTTGCGATAGTTCATAGGTCTCTGTTTCAGGGAAATTATGCATGAAGTAATTCATCATTTCGGATCTGAACTCATAAATATCACTGAACATTCTGAGTCTGTCCTTCAGATTTGTAACAGATGATGGATTCGATCCGACAGCTCTTGTGATATAACAGGAGGTGTCTCTCCTCAACGAATTTTTCAGCATTTCGAGTGAAGTGCTGAAAAGCAGTGTCCCGTGATGAAGGACCTTGTTACGGTGAACATGTTCAGCATTTCCTGATATCTTCAAACCGTTAACCTTCAGATCATTCTTTCCTTCAAACCTCGCCTCGATTCCACATGAAGATAAGAAACTTATGACAGGTTGAGTATACTTCCGGAAGTCGACCTGTTTGCCTGGTTCGCTCTGTCTTATGAAAGTGAAATTCAGGTTTCCGGGATCGTGAAACACTGCTCCTCCACCAGAAATTCGTCTGATTACAGGGATCTTGTTTTCTGTAATAAACTTTGTATCTACTTCCCTGTGTGCAGCCTGATGTTTCCCGATAATCAACGAAGGGTGGTTAATACCCAGGATAAAATATTCTTCTTTTCTGCTTTTAAGCAGCAGTTCTTCAACTGCAAGATTGAAGAAAGGATCGTGGGAATCAAGGGTAATACAGAACATTTAAGTATAACTGGAATTACATTTAATTCTTTATCAACCACTTAACTTCACTTCTCGCCATTCTTTCTACCCCCCATCCCCCCATATGGGGGGCTTAAGCACTTTCTTTATTCTTCACCCCCCATTTGGGGGGCAGGGGGGTTGAAAATAGGATAATGAAGCTGATATTTAGCGTATAAGGGTTTATTTCAGTGATGAAATAAAAAATGATTTTTGTTGAAGTATCTTATTATCTGTCAGTATAAATAACTTATAATTTAACCATCCTACTGACGCTCCAAGAATTGATCCGCAAATAACATCTGCCGGGTAGTGTACACCAAGGTATATTCTGCTGTAACCTATAATTGTTGCCCAGAGAATAATACTTATTGTGAACCATCTTTTTCTGATAAAAAGCAGGCTTAGCAGAGCCACATTAAATGAATTTGTGGCATGAGAAGAAACAAAGCTGTATTGCCCGCCGCATTCATTATTGAACATATGAACCAGACCATCGAGTGCAGGCTCATGACAAGGACGGGGGCGCTGAACCAGGTTTTTGATAAGTACGGATAACTGGTCTGCCATTGTCGCAGCGAGAATTATGAAAAGCAAGACGACAAAAAATTTTCGTTTGAATTTAAGACCCAGGTAAATAAGGACTGCGAGGTATAGAGGAACCCAGATTATTCTGCCACTTATTGCATGCATAACCTGATCCCAGAAAGGTGAGTTGAATGAATTCAGAAACAGGAACAGCTGCTGATCGAGTCTTTCAATCATACATTGTCAATCAAAATTAAGAACCTTCCAGATCATATCTTTAAGTGCTACTATTCCGTTACCGGTAAGTGAAGAGATGAATACCCTCGGAATATCTGGCAGGTCATTTCTTATCTCATTCATAAGCTCTTCATCGAGCATATCTGATTTCGATATGGCCAGAACACGTTTCTTATCAAGTAATTCAGGATTGTACATCTTCAGTTCATTGATCAGGATCTCATATTCCTCTTTAATATTCTTGCTGTCAGCAGGTACCATGAACAGAAGCATTGAATTTCTTTCGATATGTCTGAGAAACCTTATCCCCAGCCCTTTACCCTCATGTGCCCCTTCAATAATACCTGGAATATCTGCCATAACGAATGATTTTTCGTCCCGGTAGCTTACTATCCCAAGATTCGGCACAAGGGTCGTGAATGCATAATCAGCGATCTTTGGTTTGGCTGCTGATACTACTGACAAAAGAGTTGATTTGCCTGCATTCGGAAATCCGACAAGCCCGACATCTGCAAGAATCTTAAGTTCGAGTATGAATTCCTGTTCAATACCTGGTTCTCCGGGCTGGGCATAACGGGGAGTCTGATTGGTAGGAGATTTAAAGTGGGTGTTGCCCTGTCCTCCTCTGCCGCCTTTCGCCAGGATCTTCTCTTCTCCGTTGACAGTAATTTCGAAAAGGACTTCTCCTGTCTCACTGTTCTTTGCAATTGTACCAAGAGGAACCTGAACTGTTACATCCTTACCATCTGCTCCTGTTGATGTCTGCCTGCTTCCTCCAACACCGTTTCCTGCAAAGATATGCCTTTGATATTTCAGGTGTAAAAGAGTCCACATCTGATCATTGCCTTTCAGTATTATGTGCCCTCCTCTTCCGCCATCACCTCCGTCAGGTCCGCCTTTGGGTTCAAATTTCTCCCTGCGGAAATGAGCCGATCCTGCGCCTCCGCTACCGGAGCGGCAGTAAATTTTTACATAATCAACAAAGTTGGATCCTGACATTGAAATATTGTTAACTTAACTAAAAATTAAGTGTTTGGAAAATAGTGATGGGGAGACTGGGTGATGCGGCGAGGGAATGATTTGGTCGCCCCCATTCTCCTCTTCTCCCACTCTCCCCCTCACATATATTTATTTCACAATTTTACTCATATGTTCCGAAAGCCTCCTGAATATATCATCAATAGTACCCATACCATTTACAGGCTGATATATTCCTTTCTTATCGCAGTAATTAATAATTGGCTCTGTTTTTTCTTTATAAACATCTATCCTGTTTTCAATAACTGCAGGATCTTTATCATCAGGTCTTCCGGATAGTTCAGCCCTGCCAATCAATCTTTTAACAAGTTCATCATGATCCACATCAAGAACAAGCATCTGATCGATCTTCATGCCTCTGTCATTAAGCATTTTTTCGAGTGAAACAGTCTGAGCAACTGTGCGGGGAAATCCATCAAATAAAAATCCTGCGATACCTTTGCTGTTATCAATCTTAAATGCGATCATCTCGATGACAACTTCATCCGGCACCAATTCCCCTTTTGACATTATCAGACTCATTTTCTTTCCAAGTTCAGTGCCTGCAGTAATTTCTGCGCGTAGCATATCCCCTGTTGAAAGATGAAGAAGATTGAATTTTTCAGCCAGCCTTACTGACTGGGTTCCCTTACCTGAACCGGGAGGGCCAAAAATCAGAAAATTAACCATAGTAAAAATTAAATTATGAATTAGAAATTATGAATTACGTATTATTGATCAATTAATTAGTTTGTATACCGAAGGGAGATTACGGCCGTAACCATCATAATCGAGGCCATAACCAACAACAAAATCATTCGGTATTTCAAATCCGATATAATCAAGTTTGATGCTTTTTTTATAAGCTGCAGGTTTGTAAAGCATTGCAGCTATCCTGATTTCTGAAACCTTCCTTATGATCAGCTCATCCACAATGCGCTCAAGTGTGTTTCCTGTGTCAACAATATCCTCAATTATAACAACTGTCTTGTTTTTTATATCTTCATTCCAACCGATAAGTTCTTTAATAGTCCCAGAAGAGCTGGTACCCTCATATGATGCAAGTTTAACAAATGATATCTTAGCTTCTATTTCTATCCTCCTGAAAAGATCTGCAGCAAAAAGAAACGCTCCGTTCAGAATTCCAAGAAAGACAACATCCTTTCCTGCCAGATCTTTATTTAACTGAATGGCAAGATTTTCCACCCTTGATCTGATAGCCTCTTCTGTAATAAATTCCCTGAATATTTTATCCAGTATCCGGATTTCTTTCATTATGGCAATATTAGAACTGTTAGCCGGTGCGAAAATATGAAAATAATAGCTTATTTTTGTCCTTATCAGCAAGTTAAATTAAATTATTTTAAATGGAACCGATAGTAAGCATCATAATGGGAAGTACATCTGACCTGCCTGTAATGGAGAAAACAGCAGAGATATTAAACAGTTTCAGGATACCTTTTGAGATGAATGCCCTTTCCGCACACAGAACACCTGAAGAGGTTGAAAAATTTGCAAAGGGTGCTGAAGGGAGGGGAATAAAAGTAATTATTGCTGCTGCAGGTATGGCAGCACATCTTCCGGGTGTGATTGCTGCTATGACTCCCATTCCGGTTATCGGAGTCCCAATCAAGGCATCACTTGAGGGACTTGATTCCATTTTTTCCATTCTCCAGATGCCTCCCGGAATACCGGTTGCAACTGTCGGAATAAATGCTTCACAGAATGCAGGTATCCTCGCCGCTCAGATCATTGCCACTTTTGATAAGGAAACAATGAAAGAAGTGGTTAAATATAAGGAATCACTGAAGAAGAAGATCGTTCAGGCCAATGAAGAGTTGAAAGCCGTTAAATATCAATACAAAACAAATTAAAAAGTGCCTAGAGTGCCTAGAGTACTTAAAGTTAATAAAAGCACTTTTAGGCACTCCAAACTTTAGGCACTCCAAACTTTTTCTCAAAAAAATCAATTCTGATTTCAGAATTGATTTTTTATTAGTACCTTAGAGTATAATTTTGAAACAGTTGAGCTCGCTGCTTAAAATACCTGTTTCTTTTTTGTTTTTATTTCTGCATCTAAAAGCCTCCGGTGGCGATCCTTATCGCTTGTCAGCCGGAGCAGGTGAAGCAGGAATGGGATATGTTTGTGTCATGAAAAACTCATTCTGGTCTTCGTTTCATAACCAGGCATCACTTGCTTATAATAACACTGTTTCACTTGGATTCAATTATGACAACAGGTTCAGTCTGAAAGAACTTGGAACCCGTACCGCTGCTATCATAATTCCTGCCTGGAAGACTTCCATAGGGGCCGTATACAGTTATTTCGGCTACCCTGATTATAAAAGGGAAATGACCGGACTTGCCTGTGGATTAAAACTATCAGAAAAAATATCTGCCGGAGTGCAAATCGACTACTTTTCAGAGAAAGTTCCAGGAGATTACGATAATATTCAATCTGTTACATTTGAGACTGGCCTGATGATAATTCCATCTGAAAATACCAGGATCGGCATCCAACTCTTCAATCCGGTTCCGAATTCTTTAAGAAAAACCTACCTGCCTGCAAGGCTCAGAGTTGGCGCAGGAACCGAACTTAGCAAGAATCTTTTTGCCGGCGCGGAAGCAGAAATGAGTACCGGAAGTAATCTTATACTCAGAACCGGAATGGAATAT
>Ga0208980_10000690_pt1 | contig 19518 bp, 13 predicted proteins | sample WetSurMetagenome_3_FD_187993 | JGI IMG/M metagenome (GOLD analysis project Ga0208980, IMG submission 187993) | Wetland microbial communities from Twitchell Island in the Sacramento Delta, sample from surface sediment Aug2011 Site A1 Bulk (version 2) | ecosystem: Environmental > Aquatic > Marine... | reverse complement strand
CCTTCCTAAAGCATTTCCCACAGGTTGCGTGAAACCTGACAGGCTGAGGTTTGAATACGGAGCTGCAATGATCAGTAATGTGCGCATAGCGGTGGGCGCCCCTGACATGCGCAACAAACTCATGACCGAAGGAAAGCTGGTAACATACGGAATCTATTTCGATGTCAATAAAGACGTCGTTAAGCCCGAATCATACGGCACACTGAAAGAAATCGCCAATATCCTCAACGAAGTGCCCGATGTGAAGGTCAAAATAGTAGGTCACACTGACAGCGACGGCGCCGATGCCGCCAACCTTGATCTCTCGAAACGGCGCGCTGCATCAGTCAAGAACGAACTTGTCAAATCATTTGGTGTAAATGGGGACCGCCTGGTGACTGACGGCATGGGTGAGAGCCAGCCTGTGGCAGCCAATGACACCCCTGCCAACAAGGCCCTGAACCGCAGAGTTGAATTCATTAAACTGTAAGACATGAAAAAAATAGCCTTTATACTGATTGCTCTGAGCATTGCCTTAATGACATCGGCTCAGACTGTTTTCGACTCATACATGAAAAGGGTGCCACCGCTGCCACGCGACTCCTGCAACATCTCCAAAGCCAATGCTGAGAGTTTTGTTCAGCAAGTTTCAGCACTCATTGATGAGCTCACCAATGACATCGAAGAAAGAAACAGAAAATCGGACGAGTATGCTGAGGAAAACAGGGGAGCCATGGAAGACAACGCCATGAAACAGGTTCAACAGCAATACGGCATGTCTGAAGAGGATATCAATAAAATGAAGAATTCGAAGAACATGACAGATGCTGAAAAACAAGAAATGGCCAATAAGATGGTTATGCAGCAGACTAACATGTCGATGAGTGAGATACAAAACATGTCAAAAATGAGTGAGGCCGGTAAGAAAGCCTATGCTGAGGCATATGCCACCGAAGCAATGGCCAGTGCACAGGCAGATCCCAAAAAGTATACTCCGGACAAGAACTCCGGAAAATTATATAGTTTGACAAATGAACAACAGGCCCTCAATCAGAAGATAACCGCCGGGCAGCAGAAAATAGTCAATATGTACGCTGCAATTGAAAATGACCCGGAAGGAAAGGCAATGCTTGATAAAATTTCGAAATGGAGTGCGAAGCTTACCTCAATGATGGGAGAAGTGAGTGATTATGAGGCTCATGTGATGGATTCTATCGGCGGGCTTATAACTAAAGAAGAGATAAAATACTGTAATAAATTCACCCCCAGGTATCGTGCGGTGCTTAAGCAGGATCTGGCAAACCTCAAAGCCTCAATACCCGATTGCAACCGGCTCGATGAGGTTTCAGGAGAGCTGATGAAATTACAAACGGGTGTTGACGCTCCTCCTGAAAGTAAGGAAGCCTCAAGCCTTGGGATACTGAATGCATACCTCGATCACCTGAAAAATGCCTACAAGTACAAGCTCTACTACCCTGAAGATAATTAGCTGACATTTAATTACATAAACCTTATAAATCCTGAGTTACATGCGATATGTGCTGATGGTATTTATATTCTGTGCATCTGCCCTGGCAGGTGCCCAGACCGCTCAATCGCCCGAACAGATTAGGGCAGAGATGGCAAAGATCAGGCAGACAACCAACTGGGATGATCCCGTCGCTGCAGAAAAAGCCAATGCTGAAATAAAAAAACTGGCAGGCCAGCTGACCGGCGGCAAGTCATCCACAGGCTCCCCTGGTAATCAGCAGGCACAGCAAGGCGGCAGTAAATCACCGGGACTCGAGGCTAAGACTCCGGCTGCAACAAAGGAAAATATTATTGCCATTGCTGACAGGTTCTATAACCGATCTTACAAAGCCCTTGACCCTGCTTCCAAAATTCAGTTCGATCAGGATCTGAAAACAGCTGCTTCTGATGAATTCAGTCTGAAGGCAGTAAAAAGTCTGGCCAGCACCGGAGGGTCACTGATCTCCATGGGTGACGACCATAACCAAGCCTGTGTTTATATCACCTCGGCGGTGAAAGCGATGCCGGCAGATACACTGAGTATTAATAATTTCGGTGCTTATCTCCGTATCATCGATTCTATCAATACCTCAGTCCCGGTACTGCTCTATGCAAACAAACTGTACAGTCAGAGTCCCATCATCCTGACACAGCTGGGGTGCAGTTACTTCGAGCTTGACGATATGAAGCAGGCAGAATTTTATCTTAAGGAGGCGCTGAAGTATGATCCTGATTTCGGACAGGCTCATACCGCATTGTGCGATCTATATATAAAGCAAAACAGGCTCCAGGATGCAATCCTCGAATTATTTGCCGGAGTAAAAGGGATAGGATTCTCATATAGCAAGGCATCCAGTAATTTCGCATATCTTCAGTCACAGGCCGAAAATTCACCTGGAGGCGAGAGTGAGAAGGAAAAATTCTGGGAAGAAACCAGGAGTCAGATGAATCCTCCTGATGCCCTGGCTTCACTGGTGCCTGAGGTTGACCGCTTAAAAATGCCCCGTTTCGATAGTCCACAGAAGGTTACTGACTGGATGGAAGGGGGAGGTTATGGAGCCGCTGTTCAATCTTATCAGGGCTTTCACGGACAGTTTATGAAATTTAATAAACAATTTCTTCAGGTGCACCGGGAGGTGCCCGAGCTTCCGCCAAATGCTGTGCTACGTGATTATCCCAACGAGCGTTTTGCACTTGACTGTATCACTGAATACTTCGCCCAGGCATCAGATGAGGAAGCACATGAATTCACGGTTCTGGCAGACGACATAATGAAATCACTGGGTAAAGCAGAAGAGCTTTATTTGAATAACAAAGAGCGTTATGTAAAGGAATATAAGAATTGTGCCGAAGGTTGTGGCGGTGATGGTTATTGCCTTGAAGAATGCCACAGAATATACTGCTCCAAGGAATGTCCCGCTGCAAATCAACTCAATAAGGAACTACAGGGATATTATGAAGATTACCTGCACCTGTTCAAGACAACAATTGACAACCAGAAAGGAATCCTGGATGACCTGTACGAATTCACAGGCCAATGGTTTTCAAAAATTGAAAGTCCTTACTGGAGCAGGATATATGCTTACGAAATCCAGAGAGTCGCACTTTCAATCATTGGTAATACTTTCGCCGCCCATATGCAGGCATTCCCGTTTTCAGTAGGTCAGGAATGCGGGCCTGATTGTTCTGTCTTTGCCAATCCTGCCCCTCCCCCTCCTGATGAAGTGGAAGAGAAGGAACCTAAGGAAAATAATTGTCCCCCGGACAAAAAAGTAAATATAGGTCTGGCTATTTGCGGCATATCCTTTGATTGCGAAAGTGTTGAGTTCGGATGTGCAGCAGGCGCAGCTTTCTCAATAAAAAAGAACTTCGTCAATAAAAGTACGACATCATTCGTCGGCGTTGGTGTTGATGCCGAGGCAGGTTTTGCAAAAGTGGAGGCCACGGCAGGATTTACCATGACGAGGCATGCCAACGGCGACCTTGATGTAGGAGTTAAGGGAGAAGTGACAGGCAAACTAGGCCCTGTAGGCAAGAACTACGAGGCGACAGTCACCGTGATGGAAGGGCCGAGAACTGACAGCAAAGATGTGATAGTAGTAGGATTTTAGTTATTAAAGAATCAGGATTACCACACCTTCAAAGAGTTGAAATCAAGTAACCATGAGAGATATTATTTTTGCATCATTTTTTCTGTGCTTTTCGGGCCATTTGACACTCAATGCCCAGGAGCTCCCGCTTATTACAGAAAAACCAGGCACATTTCAGATCCTGAGCAGGACTGACTATACAGGCTATGATTGCGGTTACACAAAAGCAGAGGTAACCGCCAACCTCCAGAGGATAACTGATCTAGTAAATGTTGTCAGGCAAAATCCTGTCCTCGCCGATCCTCAAGGTTTCGATGGCAGGGCGAGAATCTATAATGTCAACTGCGAGTATGCCGGTGCATACGGTATACCTTCACGGATAAGCTTTGAATTTGCCTCATGGTACAAGCTAAAAGACGGTACTCCGGCAAGGGGATTTATCGAACCTCCGGAGTGGTCGCTGTACATCAATCAGGCAATACCCGGGTGGGGGTCATCGTATGGGCATGATGCCAAACATGGATACTTCACGGCGCCATTAAGAAAGAAGACAGTGGAGCCGGGAATTGACATATATGACGGGGAGTGGTTCGTGATTTATGACCCATCAAGACCGCCATACTGGATTCCTGTCACAGTCAATGAAGCTTTCGCAGCCGTAAGGGAAAGCATGAATAACGAAAAGGATGAAGTCGCTGCCGCTTATTTAAAGGAGTATGTTGAAAAAGAGTATGCGGAAATACCTGAATCGGATCGTGACATGCCGGCATATTTCGGCGGAGGTGTCTCAAGGGTATCTTCAGAACACGGTTACCAGGGTCAGGACAGTATATTCCCACCTATAGTAAAAGTTAATCCTGAATACTGGAACAGGGAACTGCCAAGATCAGCAATCCAGTTAATTAATTTCCACTCTGTGCAGAATAAGGATTATTTGAGGAGAATAAAGGAAGAATATCTTCAGTATAACAGCATAAGCTATAATGTTAAACGCTTTGAGGAATCATACGTAATGGATGATATAAGAAGACTGGTTCCGTTGATAGGGAAATAATAAAGTTCACGCTCAGATAAACCCATAAATGATTAAGTTGCCTGTTTCTTTCATCCTGTTGTTGACGACAATCGTTTTATCCGCTCAGGAAAAAACCCTTCTGACCGACAAGCCCGGTACTTTTAAATGGCAGAAAGAAGCGCTCAATGGACAGGGGCCTGACCTTTACGGTAAAACATGTGCCTGTACTAAAGCCGAATCAGATGCCATGCTTAGCAAACTGGAAAATCTGGTGCAGCTGTTCCGAAAAGCACCTGTGCTGGCTGGCAATAAAGGTTTCGACTGCGTTTGCAGGCTCTATGGCGGCCGGTGCAGTTCTAAATTCGGATATGCAGTACCTGCGAATATCAAATTCTGGTTCAAATCCTGGTCGCTTTACAAGGGGCAGGAATACCAATGGGTCAATGAACCTCCCCAATGGATCATTGAAGTGAACCAGCTTGATAAATTCCGTGACAACGGATTCAACGAAACCGATTACAGTAATACCTACAATCCCTCTAACCCTGCTTTCAGCGAAAAAGCACAGAGCGAGGCAACCGTCGCTCTCAATGAGTTGTTTTACGTGCCCGGGGTGAAGGAAGTGATAAACGCGGGAATTGACCGGTATGGTGACAACTTGGTAATTTACAACCCCGACCGGCCTCCTTACTGGGAACAGGTAACTGTTCGCGAAGCATTTCGACTGTTGCTTGATTACTGGAAATGTGTCCCCGACAAAGGTCAGGTTGATGTTATTGTCCCTATCCTGAATAGGGAGCTGGAAAGTTTTTCAGAAGCCGATAAAGATAGCTATGCTTATTTCGGAGACCCTGAGTCTGTCTCCCGTATCGGATCCAAGATGAATGAAACTCCGGTAGTGCGTCCCAATCCTGCATACTGGAACCAGGACTTGCCAAAAGCATCCATCCAGTTGATAGTTCTGGCAATGCCAAAACCGGAAGAGGTAAGCAGTAAAATGGAAAAATACCTGAAAAACGGCGACGGCTCGTACTATCTGTACAGGTTGATGAATGAACTCAATCTCAACCTGCTGTCAAATATGATCGCCCGAGAGTAATATGAGAAAATTTCTGCTTCTGTCTGTTCTTGGTCTTTCAGACATTGGACTTTCAGACTTCATTTCCAGTTCTGACTGAACTGTCTGATGTAGCCCATTGTTATCAGCCACTCGGCGAGGAGATAGGTACCCATGATAAGTATCGTTGACAAAGCTACGGGATGGGCGAATTTGTTGACAGCCAGGATCGAATCCGATATGACAAACAGGATCGCTCCAGCCAGGACCAGATAGAAGCTCTCCCGGTTGACCCTGCCAATACGGCTGATCGCAGCGGTCAGCATTATGATCATGACTGTTTCGTAGATGATTACCGGTACAAGCATTTCCCCCAGGTAGTCGCTCAGGTATAATCCCATAACCAATCCATAAAGTAGTCCGGGCACGATTAACCAGGCCCGTCTGTGAAATATCTCATTTCGGCCGGGCGTTGAGAAGAAGGCAACTGCAAAAAGCACGAGGGAAGTCAGGAATCCGCCAAGTCCTGCCATAAACATGACCTCACCCCCGCCAGGAATCTCCAGGAGAACATCCCCTGCCCATGAGAAGAATAATCCGGCGAACATTATCCTGTGAAGACGGTTGCTGCAAAGCTTCAGGTTCAGAACAAGTATTACCATCAGGGGTGGGATTATCAGCACCTTGGAGATAAAAGCGACAGGGACAAGATGCAGATTGTGGGTAATGATGAAAAATGTTCCTATCGCAAAATATATCAGTGAAAATATTCTGGTTTTCATCTTATTGTTTTAAAACCTGCAATTCATTCAAAATTAGTCAAAATACCAGATGATGCCAGAGGCATCGTATGTTTGCAGCATAATAGTCATATCAAAAGATCTTCGACCCCTGCGGGGTCATAGGATTGCATGATTGCATGATCGCATGATCGCATGATCGCATGATTAATTATAAAACGAAGAACCAAGACCTAGAAACGGCTCGCCAGATAGACTGACATCTCTTCCTGCATTTCACGGGCTTTATTGCCGGCTGTCACGGCAAAATTCTCAGAGCTGTCAGCATAAATGATTCCACGTGAAGAGTTGACCAGAAGGCCGCACTGACTGTTCATACCGTATTTCGCCACCTCTGCCAGGCTGCCCCCCTGTGCTCCCACGCCCGGGACAAGCAGAAAATGATCTGGTACAATCTTTCTGATGTCTGCCAGCATCTCTGCCCTTGTGGCTCCGACGACATACATTATATTATCTGTGGTGCCCCAACGCTGAGAGATTGTAAGTACCCTTTCGAAAAGCCTCTGACCTTTGTCGCTGTGGTACTGAAAGTCATCTGCACCCTTGTTTGATGTGAGAGCAAGAATGACCGCCCACTTCTGGGGATACGAGAGAAACGGAGTAACGGAATCCTCTCCCATGTATGGAGCCACGGTCACCGCGTCGAAAGGCATTTCCCCAAAGACAGCTCTTGCGTACATCTTCGAAGTGTTGCCTATATCCCCCCGCTTGGCATCGGCAATGATGAAAATATTCGTATCCAGTTTGTTAATGTATCTCGCCGTCCTGTCAAGAGCTGTCATTCCCTTCTGCCCGTAGCTCTCATAAAAGGCGAAGTTGGGTTTGTATGCAACCGTGTACATATGTGTCGCATCAATGATCCGTTTATTGAACTCGAAGATCGGGTCATCAGCGCCGGCAACCGATGCCGGAAGTTTTGAAATCTCAGGATCGAGTCCCACGCACAGGAAGGACTTTTTCTTAAGTATGTTCTTAAAGAGTTCTTTCGAATTCATTGGATCAGGATCAGTATGATGTTTCCTTCAGGCGCTCGGCATTCTCTGCCATCTGCAGCTTGTCGAGAAGCTCCTGGATGTTGCCGTCCATAACAACAGGCAGGTTATAAAGAGTAGTGTTTATACGGTGATCAGTGACCCTGCTCTGAGGGTAGTTGTATGTACGTATCTTGGCTGAACGGTCACCGGTTGAAACCATGGTCTTGCGCTTACGAGATATCTCGTCAAGGTACTTCTGGTATTCGAGGTTGTAAAGACGCGTGCGCAGTTCCTTCATGGCCTTCTCAAGGTTTTTGATCTGCGACTTCTCGTCCTGGCACGTCACAACAATGCCCGTTGGGATATGCGTAAGCCTGATAGCCGAATATGTTGTGTTGACACTCTGGCCTCCGGGTCCTGATGAGCAGTAGGTATCCTTGCGTATATCCTCACTGCGTATTTCCACATCAAATTCACTTGCCTCGGGCAGCACGGCCACGGTGGCAGCGGAGGTATGAAGGCGCCCCTGCGTTTCTGTCTGTGGTACCCGCTGTACACGGTGAACGCCGGACTCGTACTTCAATATGCCGTAAACACCATCGCCAATGACGTTGAATACTATCTCCTTGAAACCACCGGCAGTGCCCTCGGTGAAGTAGTTCATGTCAATCTTCCATCCCCGTGATTCTATATACTTGGAATACATGCGGAAGAGATCTCCTGCAAAAATGCTGGCCTCGTCACCGCCAGTGCCGGCACGTATCTCCATCACGGCATTCTTGTCATCCTCAGGATCGGCAGGAAGCAGAAGATATCTTATTTCCTCCTCCATGCCGGGCAGGGTGTTCAAAAGATTATCTATCTCTGCCTTCGCCATTTCACGCATCTCTTCATCCTTCTCGGTGGCCAGGAGTGCCCTTGAGCTTTCGAGGTTGTCAATCGCGCTTTTATATTTTTCGTAGGCAGCCACAACCGGCTTCAGCTCCTTGTATTCCTTGTTCAGTTTGATGTAACGTTTCATATCCGACATTACGTCAGGCATGGTCAGCTGTTCACCCACCTCAATAAAACGGTTCTTCACACCCTCAAGCTTCTCAAGTATAAGATTGTTTGCCATTTCATGCTAATTTTCAGGGTGCAAATTTAATCAAACCAAGGGATATAGCAATGTCTGATGTCTGAGGGTCGTGCAATCATAAAATCTTGCAATCATACAATCATGCCATCTTGCTATCAAAAAACTTCAAAATCCTAAATCGGTGTTCCTTGTTCAATATTCTTTTCGCTCCCAGCCATTTGCTCCAATCATCAATATCTGAACTCCCCAAACTCGCTCCTTATAGTAAGGCTTTTAGACGGGGCAGCTTCGCATTGCCCTACCACACGTGCCTCCATGTTGAACGAGGCAGCGATATCAATGACAGCCTGTGCATCATCGGGTGAGACATACAGCTCCATGCGGTGACCCATGTTGAATACACGATACATTTCTGCCCAGGGCGTCGACGAGCTCTTTTGGATCAGCTCAAACAGAGGCGGGACCGGAAAGAGGTTATCCTTTATAACATGGAGCTTGTCAATGAAGTGCAGAACCTTGGTCTGTCCGCCGCCGGTACAGTGCACCATCCCATGAATGCACGGACGCATTGTCTCAAGAACTTTTTTTATGACGGGAGCATAAGTGCGTGTGGGCGACAGGACCAGTTTTCCTGCATCGACATCCGGGATGCCGGTGAAGCTGGTAAGTTTCGCTGCACCCGAGTATACAAGGGCCTCTGGCACAGAATGATCGTAGCTCTCCGGATACAGGGTTGCAAGATATTTCTCAAAGATATCATGGCGCGCGGAAGTGAGGCCATTGCTGCCCATTCCGCCATTGTATTCACTCTCATATGTCGTCTGCCCGAAGGAGGCAAGACCGACGATCACATCGCCCGGTCTGATGTTAGTGTTGTCTATCACATCTGCCCTGCGCATCCGGGCAGCGACAGTTGAGTCAACGATTATCGTCCTGACCAGGTCGCCGACATCAGCAGTCTCCCCTCCTGTTGACCAGATGCCGATACCCATCCCGCGCAGCACACTGAGGAACTCCTCAGAACCTTCGATAATTTTTTTAATGACTTCACCCGGGATGAGATTTTTGTTGCGTCCGATAGTTGATGAAATAAGTATGTTATCTGTCACGCCTGCACAAAGCAGGTCGTCAAGGTTCATGACTATAGCATCCTGTGCTATGCCTTTCCAGACTGTTAGGTCGCCGGTCTCGCGCCAGTAAACGTATGCGAGTGACGATTTGGTACCGGCACCGTCAGCATGCATGATGTTGCAGTAATCCGGATCACCGGCCAGCATGTCGGGAATTATCTTGCAGAATGCACCGGGGAAAAGGCCTTGGTCCAAACCCTCGATGGCTGCATGCACATCCTCCTTACCCGCCGAAACACCTCTCCTTGAGTAGCGCGACCGGTCAGTCATATTTTTGCTGTTTTGTCTGCCACCTGATCTATTTTGCAGGCTCATAATCAGTCCTCAGAACCTTGAACTCAGTACGGCGGTTTATCTGATGAGCTATCTCCTTTTGCTCATCGTTGGCAAGCGTATTTATATACTGCTCTGTCAGCGTCGCCCCCAGACGGAGGAATGGAGCATCCTGCACTATGGAAGCATCAACCACTTTAGGACTGCTTTCGCCGTAGCCTTTGGCGGTAAGCCTCTGTTTATCAATTCCCTTGGCTATCAGGTAATCGACGACAGACTGGGCTCTTTTTTGTGAAAGCTCCATGTTGTACTCTTCGGTGTCACGTGAATCGGTGTGAGACATCAGTTCGATGGTAACGTTGGGGTTGTCAATGAGTGTCTCAACAAGCTTGTCAAGAGATACCATGGATTCCGGACGCAGGTCCCATTTTCCGAAGTCGTAGAAGATGTTCGGAAGCTCGATAGGTCTGTCAATCGGCGTGATCATTATTGTGGCCATGAAGTCGCGGCTCTTATCCTGACCTCTTGTTGTCTCTTTCTCCTTACCGTTGAGGTAACCTTTCTTCGAGGCGAGGAAGATATAATCAACTTCCGGTCTGAGTGTGAACCTGAAATCGCCGTTGCTGCCTGTCTCAGCCTGCATATTGGCACCGTCACTGGCAATGAGCTGCACGACAGCTGCCTGAACAGGTTGCCCTGTCTTTTCGTCCTTGACAAGCCCCGTGATGGTGAAGACAAGCGGAGGCATCTCAAAGGAGTACAGGTCATCATCGCCTTTGCCCTTACGTGAAGAGCTGAAGATACCTTTTTCAGCATCTTTTTCGAAGACGATACCAAAATCATCACCGCAGCTGTTAATGGGGGATTTCATGTTATCCACCAGCCACCGGCCACCGGCCTGCGGGACGGCCTTGAAAATATCAAGCCCGCCCATGCCGATTTGGCCGTCGGAGGCAAAATAGAGGGTACCGTTATCACGGATATAAGGAAACAGTTCATCGCCCCTGGTATTAATATCGGTTCCCAGGTTCTCCGGCCGCGACCAGCTCTCTCCCGGTGAGGTACGGGTAGATCGGTATATGTCCTTCCCACCGCTTCCGCCGGCAAGGTTAGATACAAAATAAAGTGTCGTACCATCAGCTGAAATGGAAGGATGAGCAGCAACGAGAGAATCAGGCAGTAACTTCAGGTTCTCGGGTTCTGACCACTGTGTGCCTTCACGTTTTGAATACATGATCGAACAGCCCTTCTGCTCGCGTTTTCCTGCCTCACAACGTGTAAAGTAAACCTCAGTATAGTCTGCTGAGAAAGATGGGGTCCCGTCCTCAAACTCACTGTTGAGAAAGGCGACGGGGACCGGTGTGCTCCATTTATTTTTCTTGTCAAGCCTGGTCTCGAAGATATCCGTGAAATTCTGCCCGGTGGCACCGTGTTCCTTATTGCCCTGGGCGTCATCTCGCGATGAGGTGAACCATACAAGTCCATAATCGTCACGCGCGAAGGCAGGACTGAAGTCGAAGTCTTTTGAATTGATATCCTTGAGCTCCTCGACATTATACGCTTCAGGGGAGGCGAGCCATTCCATGGCCAGTTCACATGAACGTATCTCCTGTTCTGTGCGGGGATCACCCGGAACAAGCTGACGGTATTTTTTGAATTCTTCAATCGCCTGCGGATAGCGGCAAAGTTTCTTTGTGGTCTCGGCAAGCCAGTATTGTGCATCAGGCTTCGGGAAAGGTGATTTTACAGCTTTTTTATACCAGACCTCGGCATTCTTCGGATCGTCGATAAGCCGGTAACATTCTGCGACCATAAAGACCATGTCAGCCTTGAGCTGTTTTTCACGTGTCTTTGAATAAACTCCCTTGAACAGGTCAATGGCATCAAAGTAATTGCCTGATTCAAAGGCCGCATAGGCGCGTTCCGATTTCTGTTTCTGCGCATCAAGGACACCCGGAAGCAGCAGTAATAAAATCGCAAGCAGGAAAAAACTATTCTTCATACAGGCTCTATTCGTTACACTGCAAAAATAACGAATGAAACCGATGTTTGTGTATGCTACCTTGTAAAAAGAAGTTCGCGGTACTTGGGCAAAGGCCACATCTCATTGTCGACGACCAGCTCGAGCTTGTCAATATGGTTCCTGATCTCCTCGAGATATGGTTTCACCTTGCTTTCATAAGCGAGAGCTTTCTTGTATGGGTCTTCGATCAGGTTTGCCTTTCTCCTCTCGCTTATCATATCACTGCATAATTTCTTTATCAGCGAGATATGGTCAGATATATTGACAATAAGGTCTTTTCGTGCACCTGCCAGTCTTATGTACTCATTTTCATCAAAGATGTCACGCAGCCCTTTTACATTATCGATCAGTGTTGTCATATAACCTACCGCCGTGGGTACGATATGATTGATAGCCAGGTCTCCAAGTACCCGACCTTCGATCTGTAGCTTCTTTGTGAACTTTTCAAGTTCCACCTCCACCCTGCTCTCAATTTCACGGTCCGTTAATGTTCCGGTGCCGACCAGCGTTTCGCGTGCAGATTCAGACATATAGGATTTGAGCGTCCGGGGAACGCTCGCTTCCGCTGACAGCCCGCGATGCAATGCCTCACGGTGCCATTCCTCGCTGTACCCGTCACCTTCAAACCTTATTCGTTCAGAATCAATTATGGACTTCTTCAGTACCTGGAATATTGCTTCATCCTTTTTCCTTCCCTTCCCGATAAGGGTGTTTACTTCCCTGGCAAAGATTTTAAGCTGACGTGCGACGGCAGCGTTAAGTACAATCATGGCAGAGCTGCAGTTTGCAGATGACCCGACAGCCCTGAACTCGAACCTGTTACCGGTAAAGGCGAAAGGCGATGTACGGTTACGGTCGGTGTTGTCAAGAAAGATCCCGGGGATTTTGCCCAGGCCGAGCTTGATTTCCGTCTTTTCCTGGGGAGTCATTTTCTTGTCCTTCACCTTGCTGGCAATTTCTTCAAGAATTCCTGAGATATATGTTCCCAGGAATACCGAGATGATTGACGGAGGCGCCTCATGACCGCCCAGCCTCCACGAGTTATTCTCATTGGTGACACTGGCACGGAGCAACTCCTGGTTGTCGTTGACAGCCTTGACAACATTTACAAGGAAAGTAAGGAACTGCATGTTGCTTTTCGGATTCTTCCCGGGTGACAGCAGGTTAATCCCGGTATCGGTAGCCATAGACCAGTTATTGTGCTTTCCCGAGCCATTGATTTCGGCAAAAGGCTTTTCATGGAACAGTACCCTGAACTTGTGCTTCCGGGCCACCCGGCGCATGATATCCATGATAAGCTGATTATGGTCAACGGCGAGGTTTGCCTCCTCATAAACGGGAGCGCATTCGAACTGGTTGGGGGCCACCTCGTTATGGCGTGTCTTAACCGGAATACCCAGCTTGTAGGCTTCAAATTCGAAGTCTCTCATAAAAGCTTTAACCCTTTCAGGAATAGAGCCAAAATAATGGTCTGACAGCTGCTGGTCCTTAGCAGACGGATGGCCCATCAGTGTGCGGTCAGCCAGCACCAGGTCGGGACGGGCATAGTAAAGGGCCTCGTCAATGAGGAAATACTCCTGCTCCCATCCCAGTGTGGCAATGACTTTCCTGATATCCTTATCGAAGAAATGACAAACTTCGACAGCTGCGCGGTCAAGTGCGGCGAGAGAGCGGAGCAGAGGCGTCTTGTAATCAAGCGCTTCTCCCGTATATGAAATAAAGACTGTGGGAATACACAGGGTGTTATCCACAATGAATGCAGGTGATGAAACGTCCCACGCAGTGTACCCGCGAGCCTCGAAAGTGTTGCGTATGCCTCCGCTGGGGAAGCTTGAGGCATCAGGCTCCTGCTGGACGAGCACCGAGCCCGAAAAGATCTCGATGATAGTTCCCCTTTCGCCCCTGCCGACAAACGAGTCATGCTTTTCGGCTGTAGCATCCGTGAGAGGATGAAACCAGTGAGTAAAATGTGTCACACCTCGCTCAATGGCCCATGCCTGCATTCCGGTTGCAACCTGGTCTGCAATCGGCCTCGTGATTGGCGTTCCCTCATCTATGGCCGTAATGACTGCCCTGTATGCTTCGAGTGAGAGATACCGCTCCATCTTCAGCTTGTCAAAAACATTGTCTGCGAAATATGAAGAGACTGTCTCCTTCGGGATGGTGACCTCAACAGGTTCCCTTGAAAATACTTCCTTTAGTGCGCTGAAACGTAATTCTGCCATAACGTGTTTTTTCTGCAAATATATAATTTTATCAATATTACCCTCATTTTTATTACACGATTTTGATAAATATATATTATTTTAAGACTAAGACCCCTTTTTTAAAGGGGGTCTCCAGTCATTTTTAATATTTTTCTGTTTTCTCTCTCCCAAAACTCTGAAACTGCCCTGTCTGTTATACCAAAATTGACATCCATTTGTTTTACTGAATTTTGTTATATTTGTCGCCTGTATTTTTAAGGGTATATTCTATATAAACAATATTTAGATGGCAATACTTCAAACTTTGAGAGAGAAGGCCGGTGTCTTTGTGGCAGGTGCTATTGGATTATCGTTGTTTATTTTTGTAATCAGTGATTTCTTTGGAAACAATAACACCAGCCGGCGCAAACAGAAAGCATATTATGAGATTGCCGTTATTGACGGGCAGTCAATTTCATACCAGGAATTTGAAACCAGGGTTCAGGACCTGACCGAAATTTATAAGATGTCAGGGTCGAGCGAAATGACAGAGGAGATGTCACAAAACCTCAGGGAGCAGGTATGGCAGCAGATGGTTTCCGAAAAACTGATGGACAAGACTTTCCGGAAGACCGGGATAAGCGTATGCCCGGATGAGGTCGAAATGCTCGTTTTCGGCGATAACCCTCACCCTATAGTGAAGCAGCTGTTCACTGACCCTAAGACAGGCGCATTCAACGAATCATTCCTGATTAACTTCCTAAAGGCTACGGAGACTGATGAAGCTACAAAGAAATACTGGCTCTTCTTCGAGAACCAGATAATCAACGACAGGCTCAACACAAAATTGGTGAACCTGATGTCAAAAGGCCTCTATGTGACGGGCAAACAATCTGAATTTGAAGCTGGTCTGACAAAGAATAATGTAAACTTCAGCTATACGGCCCAAAACTATTCAGCCATTGCTGACAGCACCGTTAAGGTAAGCTCAGTTGAGATAAGTGACTACTATGACTCTCACAAGGAGAATTACAAACGCTCAGCTCAGAGAGACATGGAATACATTGCATTTGATATTGCTCCTTCAGAGTCTGATTTGAAAGAGGCTGAGACCTGGGCAACAAATGAGAAGGCAAACTTTGCTGCAGCCACGGATATTGTACAGTATATCAATCTTACCGCTGATACCCGTCACACAGGCATTTATCAGACACTGTCAGCATTGCCTGAAAGGCTTCGCCCCCTTGCAGAATCAGGTGACAGATCTGCAGTCCTGGGTCCATATCTTGAAGACGGATCGTATAAGCTGGCACGCATAGTAGATATTGCTGAGCGACCTGATTCAGTCAGGGCTGCTCATATTCTCCTCTCACCCAACAGCGGAAGGAGTATGGCACAGGCACAGAAAGAAGCCGACAGTCTGATCGCACTAATAAGAAAAGGCATTGATTTTAGTGTCCTGGCGATGGCTAACTCTGATGACCAGGGATCAGCCCAGGTGGGAGGAGATCTTGGCTGGTTCAGCGAGGGTGCGATGATACTGCCATTCAATAATGCATGTTTCAGCGGTAAAAAAGGGGACCTGGTGAAAGTTGAAACAACATTTGGTCTGCATATAATAAAGATCCTGGATCAGAGCCGTAAGGTAAAGAAATACGATATCGGGATCGTTGACCGCAAGGTGATCCCCAGCAGCGCAACCAATCAGCGTATCTATGCTGAGGCTTCGCAGTTTGCAGGCACCAACGACACCTATGAGAAATTCAATAAGGCAGTGGCAGCAGGCGGCCTTGACAAAAAAATCGCGATGAATGTTACGCCTGAACAGAAAGAGCTTCCCGGACTGACCCAGGCAAGAGGACTGGTAATGGCGCTCTTCCAGAACAGCAAGGCTGGGAGTATAATTCTTGATAACAGCAGCCAGGCTGTCTTTGAACTTGCTGACAAGTATGTAGTGGCTTACTGTACCCGCGTTCAGGAAGAGGGCATTGCTCCTGTTGAAGCTGTGACATCTGACATAAAGTTCCTGCTTGCAAAGAAGAAGAAGGGTGAGGCAATCTCGGGCGAGATGAAGAATTTGGCTGCTGAGGGCAAGACTATTTACGATATTGCATCACATTACAACACGACTGTACAGGATGCCAGCGGGATAAATTTCAGATCTTATTCCGTCCCTGGCGCAGGGATTGAGCCGGGACTGATAGCTGCGGCGTCATCATCGGAGGCGGGTGTGCTTTCAAAACCGGTGACAGGCAACAACGGTGTCTATATGTTTGTGGTCAATACCGTAACACCTATACCAGCTGAAGATAATGCCCAGTTAAGGCAGCGTCTGAGTTCTAACTACGAGATACGGGCGTCATACGAAGCCTTCCAGGCCATACGCGACAAGAAAAAGGTCGTTGACAAAAGATACAAATTCTATTGATCCGGATTATATCACGGGTCTCGCAGAGGCAGGTCTGAAGACCTGCCTCTGCTATTTTGTGCCCCTGAACCTCTGCCTCACATTATCCTCACTCAGGTCCTTGGAGAGGGCATTGACGAAATCGGCCGGGATGTTATAAACATCAACCATGATCAGACCGTCAAGACAATTGTTAAAGGCAGGATCGACATTAAACCCGATGATCTTAGCGTTTAACTCAAGATATTTCTTCAGAAGCACAGGAATCCTGTAACCCTGATCGACATCGCTCACCACCTTCTCGACCTTGCTTATGTCCTTTTCAGCGGAATCGATGATAATCCTGCTGTCAACACGCCTATCGACCTGAACATTGAATTTCTTTCTTGGTTTGATATACTTGGCCAACTCCTCATCGTAATGGTTATTCCTGATGAACTCTACTATGAGCGATTTTGAGAAGTCGGAGAAGTCATTGCTTATGCTCACCGGGCCAATCAGATACCTGTATTCTGCATGCTCGAGCAATACCGTCAGTAGGCCTTTCCACAGGAGGAACAGCGACATTGCCTTGCGCTGATATTCAGGTACAATGAATGATCTTCCCAGCTCCAGGGACTCGGAAAGAAACGGTTCAAAGGAATTCTTAATCTTGAACAGCGAGTTGATATAAAATCCCTTGATCCCGTACTGACGCAGTATCTCCTTACCCTTTCCCAGCCTGTAAGCCCCCACAACGGAGTCCGTATCATTATCCCAAATGATAAGGTGATAGTAGTAAAAATCGTATTCATCAATGTCTGTAGCCCTGTTGGTGCCTTCACCCGCTGCCCTGAAAGTTATTTCACGCAATCTGCCTGTCTCCTGAAATATATTCGGTATGGCACGGGTGGGTGCAAATATAACTGTGAAGTTCTTGCTTGAAAAGAGCTCATGCGACTGCCGCACACTGTTGAATTCCTCCCTCAGTTTCAATTTATCAACTGCCTGAGCCACGGGGACCTGCATCTGGCTGCGGCGTTGCATGAAGCCGGTAAAAAAAGGCCGGGCTTCCAGGGCCGATCCGAGCGAGTAGGTTCTCGCCCTCAGATAACGGCCAAACCTGGCTATATCCTGAAACTCATCCTGTTCCCTTATTGTCACAGGCCTGCCTATGCGAACCGGTATTATTTTGTGCCTCTTGTTGATGAGCTCGGAAGCCAGCTTCGCCGTCCGAAGCAAAGGATGGATACGTCCAAGAATATGATACCAGCGCGAATTAGTGCCGTGGAAATAGACGGGCACCACAGGCACCTGTGCCATCCTGATCAGCCTCAGAACGGTTTCCTGCCATTCGCAATCGACGATAAGATTTGATTCTGTCTGATATGTTGATACCTCCCCTGCGGGAAAGACAGCCACCACATGCCCTTCCCTGACATAGTTGAGAGCTTCCATCATCCCTTTAAAAGCTGCCTTGAATTCGCGGGGGCGTTCGACCGGGTCAACAGGCAGGATGTGATCCTTCAGAGGGTCGATATTTTGCAGCACGAAATTGGCTGCCACCTTTACATCACTGCGATGGGCCGTAAGTATCTTCAGCAGAATGAGGGCATCAATACCTCCGAAGGGATGGTTTGAGACGGTGATGAAAGGGCCCTCAGCCGGTAAATTATCAAGATCCTTTTCGGGAACCTCATACCTTATGTCGAGATGATCAAGGATAGAATTTATAAAGACCGCCGGATCACTGTCATATGCTGAAGAATAAATCTTGTTCACCTTGTTATAACGAAAGATCTGCATCAGGGTTTCTGATATGAACATACCGCCCGGAGTGTTGAGGTTCGATGCCTGTGCAAGCTCCCTTGAGGTCAGCAGTTTCATAATGATTCTTTTATTATAAAAGGTACGGAGGCTTCCCAGCCCAGAGGCATAATATGAACACCGCTTATGCCTTGTTTGCCTCTCAGTTTGCGGATGGTCTCGACGGCTATTTTTACACCCTCATCTGCGACCTTGTCACCGGCATCAGTCAGCCTCTGCATGATGTTATCCGGTATGGTTATGCCGGGGATCTTGTCATTCAGGTACTTCGCCAGATGTAATGTTCTCAGAGGGCTTACGCCCACAAGGATAAAGACCTTGTCAAGCAATCCTTCCTTCCCGAGTTGCTCGAGCCAGGGATCGAGCCTGTCGGGATCGAAGACAAGATTGGTCTGCATGAACTGGGCGCCGGCATTTATCTTTTTCCTGTCGCGTATGACCTGCAGTGACGGATCCTGTGCAAAAGGAGCTGCTGCCGCACCGAGGAAAAGAGCCGGCCGGTGTTTGATTTCCCTGCCATCAAGATAGATGCCCTCATCTCTCATACGCCTGAGTATCCAAAGCATCTGCACTGAGTCTACATCTATGATGCTGAGGTCGCTGGACGGCTTTACCCCCACGCGTGGACTGTCACCGGAGAGACAGAGAATATTATGTATACCCATGGCGTTGGCACCGATGGCAAGCGACTGCAGGCTGATGCGGGTGTTATCGCGTGCCGAGATCTGCATTACCGGATCCGCGCCGAGGGAGGCAGCCACGCTTGAGCAGATAACACTAGACATCCTGGGCACAGCTGATGAACCATCAGTAAAATTTATGGCGGTCACATAAGGCTTGACCAGGGAGACTTTCTCTTTAAGCTTGTCGGTGGCTGCGCTCAGCGGAGGCATAACCTCCGCCGTAATGACGAATCTGCCGCTGCAGAGCTCCTTCTCCAGAGGCGATTGAGGCTCGGGGCTTGCCGGAGGATGGTAATCCGAATCTCCCTTCCACCAGGCTGGCTGGCGTATCGGTTTAAACACCTCCTCATCGAGCACTTTCCAGACGCTCTGTCCTTTCCTTTCTGACGGCAGGAAAATCCTGCGCAGCCCGGTCTCTCTTACCTTTCTTATTACCTCGCCCCAGGTTTCCGTTCCTGCCCTGTCCCAGTCGACCGGTGGCAGGACCTCAAGAAGCTTATACTCGCGA
>Ga0208980_10000689_pt1 | contig 19528 bp, 14 predicted proteins | sample WetSurMetagenome_3_FD_187993 | JGI IMG/M metagenome (GOLD analysis project Ga0208980, IMG submission 187993) | Wetland microbial communities from Twitchell Island in the Sacramento Delta, sample from surface sediment Aug2011 Site A1 Bulk (version 2) | ecosystem: Environmental > Aquatic > Marine... | reverse complement strand
CTTAAGAACTTAGTTCAGATATTTCGCAGAAATCCCCCTTCGTGTAGCTCCGGGGGATTTCTGCCCTTGGCGCGCGTTGCGAGCTTCGGTCGGTGCTAGAAGCCCGGGCTGATGCTGAACTGCCAGTGCCAGCCGCGGACGGGCCGGTCGATGGGGTAGACATAGTGCAGCCCGATGATGAAGTAACCGAAGAGATTCGTCCGGACCCCGAACCCGTAGCTGCTCAAGGGCTTCCGCACCCCCCCGTTGAACCAGGGCCGGACCAGCTCGGGATGGGGCGTCGGGCTCAGGGGATCCTCGTAGGTGTATCCGCCCCACCAGTAGCTCGGGCTCGTGGCGTAGGCCAGGCCGACATCGTAGAACGCGTACGCCTCGAGCGGCCAGGACCCGTAGAAGCCCTTCCCCACCCCCATGACGCCGAGCAGCGGAAAGCGCAGCTCGAAGTTGGCCAGGAACATCTTGCTGCCGTAGAGCTGGAAGAAATCGAAGGCCTGAGCCGGGTTGGCCTCGTAAGCTAAGAGCTCCTGGGTGCTGATCGATTCGTAGCCGCGAAGCATGTCCCAGTAGCCGATATAGAGGGGATAGAACCGGTCGTCCTCGGCGTTCTTCCCGTAGCGCCCCATGTGCATGGCCCGGAAGGCGAGAGTGAAGGGCTTGATGGGCATGAAGTACCGCCGGTAATCCGCGATGAGCGTCGACAGGGTCACTTCGCCCAGGCTCTGCTGGATCGAGAGGCCGAAGTTCTGGCCCAGGATCGGGCTGGTCGCCCCGAAGATGCCGGTGTCGTGGAAATAGCTGGCCGTGAGGTAGAAGTAGTTCAGGGCCGGCGGCATGTCGTCCGGATGGAATTTCTGATAGTCGATGAGGAACCCGCTGGGATCGTAGACCCACATGTAGACGGTATGATTGTAATCCTGGATCCGGTAGCCGCCGCCGAGCTGGAGCCGGGTGACCTGGCTGAGGGGGTAGGACCCGAACACCTGGGCGTCGTAGTTGATCAGGCGGGTGACGTCCTGCTGTTCGATGTAGTTGCCGGACTGGTCGTAGCCGTACGAATAATACGGATAGGGGTAGACCACCCGCTGCAGGGCCCCGCCCCAGTTGAATCGGGACTTGGAGTTCTGATAGGCGAAGATGGCCGACGTGTCGATGAGCTGCGTCCCGGTGAAGGCCGTCGTGACCACCTGCTCATAGCCCAGCATGTCGCTCCAGTACGCCGAGATGCCGCCCGCGCCGTAGGCGCCGAAGCGGCCGACGCCGACGGCCACGACCGGGGGCGAGACATAATCGAGGCCGAGCTTGGATTTGTAGGGGACGACGGCGAAATTGGTGTCCTTGGGCAGCCCGAAGAGGGGGTTCTTGAGGAGGCCGAGCAGGGCGCCCTCGGGCTCCGTCCGGGGCGGCAGGATGGCCGGGTTGCGCTCGAACTGAGCCAGGAACGTCCCGCCGGCCAGGACGGCCGGGTCGTCGATCGAGAAGATCGAGTAGTACCCGTCCTTATAGGCGGATCCGACGACGCGGCCCGTCTGCAGGGCGACCGAGAGGGCCGGGCTGAGCTCGGTGATGCCGGAGATGCCGGTATAGAGGTTGGTGATCTGGAAGATCTGGCCCGAGGCGAGCTCGATCCGGTAGAGGTCGGTCTTGCCGTTCTGGTCCGAAAGGAAATACAGCGACTTGGAATCGGCGGTCCACTGGGGATCGATGTTCTTGCCGGAGGGAAAGGCCAGGACCTTCTGGACCCGGCCCGACTCGACGTCGAGGAGGGCCAGCTCGTAGTGTCCGATGTCGACCCACTCCATGTTCGTCGCGAACCGCTCGGTCACGAAGGCGATGGTTTTGCCGTCCGGGGACCAAACGGGCTGGAGGTCGCCGTAGGCGTCGCGGGTCATCTGCTTCAGCACCTTGTCCTGGAGGTCGTAGATGAAGATATCCGAGACGCCGCCGGCCAGGCCGCAGAAGGTGATGTACCGTCCGTCGGGAGAGTAGGCCGGGCTGAGGATCTCGGACAGCTCGCCGAACGGGATCTCCTGCTCGATTTTCTTCTTCTCGACGTCGATGATCGTCAGGATGGGCCGGCCCTTGGCCACGCCGCCGAAGACGAACTTCTTGCCATCCGCGTTCCAGGCCCCGGCGGACTTGATGAACTGGATGCTCTCGAAGTGGGCGTCGACGGCCGTCGAGATGATCTTCCGGCGGATCTTGCCGGTGTCGGCGTCGGCCACGTACATGTCGATCGAGAAGAGGTCGCGCGTCGACAGGAAGACCAGGGACTTGCCGTCGGGGCTGATGGACGGGGCGATGTTGTAGGGGTTCGATTCGACGCCCTGGAACAGGATCTTGGCGAACTTGTCGGCCGGTGTGGTCTTGTCCAGGAGTGGCTCGTAGGCCTCCCGCAGGGACTTGTGCCAGTCGGTCGAGAGCTGTTTGAGCTTGATGCCGAGCATGCTCTCGAGGATGATCTCGTAGTCGCCGGTGCGGCCGACCGACTTCATCATCTTGCCGATGATCTCGTCGCCCCAGCGGCCGGTGACATAGGACCAGACCGCCTGCCCCCAGCGGTAGGGGAAGTATTTGTAGGAGTCCTGGAGCTTCTGGATCTGGGGCAGCTGCTTGCGGCGGACCGCGTCGCGCATCCACATGGACGTGTTGGCGTCGACCGGGCCGATGGACAGGTATTCGGCCATGCCCTCGATGAACCAGAGCGGGATGCGCAGGGCCGCGTCGTTGCCGCGGGACGCGTCGGACTGGCCCTGGGCCATGATGTCGTACTGGAAGGCGTGGACGAGCTCGTGGCCGATGACGTGATCGGTCTCGGCGAGCGAGGCGCCGTAGGGCAGGATGATGCGGCGCTTGGCCGATTCCGTGACGCCGCCCGTCCCCTCGCCCAGGATTTCGGCGATGGTCTGCGTTTGCTGGAATTCGGGGCCGCTGCCGTACAGCACGAGGGGCTGGCGGCCTTTGAGCTCGTGGTTGAACATGCGCGACAGCCGCGCGTACCACCGCTCGGCCATCAGCGCGGCCATCTTGACGGTCTGCTCGTCCTGCAGATAAAAGTAGATGTCGAAGTGGCGGGTCTTCATGATCTTGAAGTCGAACTTCTGGTACTGGACCTTGTTCCGGCCGTACCACTGGGCGCTCAAGCCCGGCGCGAGGACGCCGGTCAGGACGGCAGCCAGGCTCAAGACCGCCAGGCCTTTAACGATGGGGGATGTCCGCATGGAGGCCCTCCTTGTGCGCGGATATTGTAGCGGAAGACGAAGCGGATGGAAAACGCCCTCCCGGACGGGAGGCCTCGGTGCATTCATAGGTCGAAACTCCTTTCGACCCCTTTCCGCCGATATCTTAGCAACTCCGTAATCTTTTGTCTATAACGCCCAGAGGATCCCCGGGAGGACGCTGCCTTTGTTGACCCCGCCTCCGCAAATCCTGTAAGATGCAGGACTGATCATGACGATACAGATCCTGGCCATCCTGGCGGTCATGGTCGCCGCCTACGCGGCCGCCAAGGCCGCCAAGCTGTCCGTCGAGCTCGGCATCTTCGCCGCGGCCGCCGCCGGGGGCTTGGCCGGGGCTTTTCTCAAGACGCCCGCCATCGGCGACCTGGGCCGCCATCTCGTCGAAGGCTCCTTCACCTACCTCGACGTCGTCCTCGTTTTCTTCACGGCGACCTTGTTCATGACCATCGTCAACGAGTCCGGCGGCGTCGATTACGTCGTCCGGGCGACCTTCCGGGCCTTCGGGAAGCTGCGGCTCCTGGCGCTCCTCGTGCTGATGATCATCGTCCTCATCCCGGGCGCCCTGACCGGAGCGGGCAGCGTCTCCCTCCTCGTCGTCGGGGCTCCCGTGGCCCTGGCCCTGGGCCGGCTCGGCGTGCCCAAGAAGAGGGTGGCCGCCATCCTGTTCATAATCGCCGGGCTGAGCGCCGCCGCCCCTCCCGTCAACATCTGGGCCATGATCCTTTGCGCCGGGACGGCCATCCCCTATGTCGGCTTCGAATTCGCGCTCGGCATTCCCGTCCTGCTCCTGGGGACCTTCACGATCCTCGTCCTGGGCTGGAAGAGGGATCCCGCCGCCGCCGCGGCCGTCACCGATCTCGCTCCGGCCCCTCCGGGCATGACCTGGTGGCGGGTCCTCCTCCCCTTCCTCGTCTTTTTCGGGATGGTCGCCGCCACCCGCGTCTGGCCCTTCGCGACGCCGATCTTCGGCCTCTCGCTGGAATTCGCGGTCTCGGCGGTGGTGGCGCTGGCCCTCAGCCCCAAGAGGATCGCCTTCCTGACGATAGCCCGGGACACGGCCAAGAGGCTCCTGCCCCTCCTGGCGACCATGGTCGCGGTCGGCATGCTCCAGCAGATCATGACCGTGACGGGCGTCCGCGGCCTGATGTCGTTCGCCGTCATCTCGACGCCGCTGGTCCTTTTGTTCATCCTCCTTCCGGTCATCATCCCCTTCTCCGAGGGCATCCTGACCTACGGCGGCGCGGCCATCATCGGCATCCCGCTCATCTGGTTCCTGGATTCGATCGGCTTCCATGCCACGGTGGTCATCGCCGGCCTCAGCCTGCTCTGGCCCCTGGGCGACGGCCTGCCTCCGACCGCCCTGATCGGGCGCCTCAGCAACATGGTCTCGGGTTACGACGGCTCCTATAAGGATTTCCTGAAGGCCACCTGGCTGCCCTGGCTCGTCATCACGGCGGTGGCCATGGCCATGATCATCTTCAGCTCGAAGCTGGCCTTCCTGGTCAAGTGGAGCATGTAAGGGGAACGGAGGCGCGCCGATGATCATGATCGCTTACTACGTCATCAGCGCCTTCCTTCTCGTCCTGCTGGCCTGGAATTACGTCCGGGAGAAGGGTCCGCGGGCCGAAGCCGTGCTGTACCTTCTGGTCATGCTCCCCCTGCTCCTGAGGCTGCTCCGGTGGAAGTGAGCGAGGCCGCATGAAAAGGAGCGTTCTGGCCAAGGCGGTCCCGGTTGCCGCCTTCCTGGGCCTGGTCCTGTGGGGCGGCCTGCCGCTCTTCCGGCACCGCCATTTTGGCGTCCCGGTCGTCAAAGGACCCGGCGTCACGGCCGTCCTCAGGCTGAGCGAGTTCTCGCCCGGCCTCAAGGGCACGCCCGGCGATACCAACGTCTACGTCCTGCAAGGCCGGGAGCCGGGCGGCAAGGCCCTGCTCATGGGCGACACGCACGCCAACGAGCCGGAAGGCATGCTGGCGGCGATCATCTTCATCGAGAACGCCGTCGTCGAGAAAGGGACCCTCTACGTTATTCCCTTCTTCAACAACAGCGCCAGCCGCAACACGCGGCCCGGCGACGGTTACCCCCTCTACTTCGACGTGACCACCGATTGGGGCCGGCGCCGCTTCCGCTTCGGCAACCGCGACGCATCGCCGCTCGACCAATGGCCCGACCCCGACGTCTACATCCATTACCCTGACCGCCAGCTCCTGTCCTACATCGATGTGCGCAACACCAATCGGACCTGGCCCGGCCGGGCCGACGGGCCCCTCATGGAACGGGTGACCTACGGAGCCATGGAATTGATGCGCCGCGAGAAGATCGACGTGGCCGTCGACATCCACGGCGCCGAGACCATGTTCCCCGTGACCAACTGCATCGTCGCTCCCGAGAGCTCGGTCAAGATCGCCACGCTCGCGTCGCTGACCGTCAAGGCGACGGAGGGCTTCGAGAACCACGTCGAGCCGTCGCCGTCGGGCTTCCGCGGCCTGTCCCACCGGGAGATCGGCGACCACGGCCCGTCCCTGCCCTTCCTCCTCGAGGCGCCCATCCCCTTCCTCGACCAGCCGACCGGTCCGAAAACGACCCGGTTCCTCCTCGACGGCAAGGACCCGTTCCTGCTCAGCCTGTCGAAGAAAAAGAAGCTCTTCGTCCCCTACGGGGAGGACGGCTGGCCGCTCGAAAAGCGGGTCGGCCAGCACACGTCGGTGACTCTGGAGATCTTCCGCCAGTTCTCGAAGAAGACCGCGGGCCGGCCCATCGCCGTCCGCGGCGTTCCCCGGTATGCCGAGGTGGTCAAAAGCGGGGTCGGCCGGTTCCTGGCCGATCCGTCCAAGGCCGCGCCCGGCGGCGTCGTCATGAATTGATCGGGGTGACGCCCGAAGGCGCCCCCGGGAGGTATCCAAGATGCTCAGCAAGAGAGCGATCCCCGCGGCCCTGGTCGTGGCCGCTGTTCTCGTCCTGGCCGGAGGCCTCAGTCTCGGGCGGACCGGATTTCCGGCCCCCGCCTCGGACTTCGATCCCGCCTCGGAAGCCTGCACGGTCATCATGGTCGGACGGGAGGCCTCGACCGACGGGTCGGTCATGAGCACTCACGCGGCCGACTGCGGCGTCTGCGATTTTGCCTGGCGCCACGTTCCCGCCGCCGACCACAAGCCGGGCGAGATGCGCCGCCTCTACAACATCGACCAGATCCGGACCTGGCCGCCGGCCGAGGGGGGCAAATGGGCCATGGTCCTGAAGGACCCGACCGCGGTCGAGATCCCCCAGCCGGCCCATACCTATGGCTATCACCATTCCGTCTTCGGCTACATGAACGACCAGCAGCTGGCCATCGCCGAGTCGACCATCGGCAACGTCCGCAAGCTGGCCAATCCCACTCCGACCCCGGCCACGAACATCACGCAGCTGACGCTCCTGGCCATGGAACGCTGCCGGACGGCCCGCGAGGCCATCAAGCTCATGGGGTCCCTGGCCGAGGAATACGGCTACGGATATCACGACGGCGGCGAGATGCTGGCCGTCTCCGACCCGAAAGAGATCTGGGTCTTCGAGATCATGCCCGTCGGCCCGCTCTGGACGCCCAAGAGCGGCAAGCCCGGTGCCGTCTGGGCCGCGGAGCGCGTCCCGGACGACCACGTTGCGGTCTGCCCGAACGAATCGCGCATCGGCGAGATGGACCTGGGCGATCCCGACGTCTTCATGGCCTCGGCCCACGTCGTGTCCTTCGCCGTCGAGACCGGCCTGTACGACCCCAAGGTCGGCAAGCCGTTCAGCTTCAAACGGGCCTATTCCCCGGGCGAGGGCAGCGCCGTGAGCTCGGAAGGCCGCCGCTCGCGGATGTGGCGGTTCTTCGACTTGGTCGCCCCGTCGCAGAAGTTCAAGCCGGAGACGCTCAACATGGACTTCCCGTTCTCGGTCAAGCCCGACGCCAAGCTCTCCGCCCGGGACGTCATGGCCCTGACCCGCGACAAGTCCGAGGGGACGGTCTTCGATCCGGTCCGCGGCCTCCGCGGCGGCCCCTTTAAGAATCCCAACTATTTTAAGGGCACGCGGCTCATCAGCGTTCCCAACGTCGAGTACACGACGCTGACCCAGTGCCGCTCGTGGCTGCCGGATCCGATCGGCGGCATCGTCTGGATCGCGCTGGGCGCCCAGGACACGTCCTGCTACGTCCCCTTCTACGCCGGCGCGACCGAGATCCCCAAGTCCTATGCCATCGGCGATCACTTCGTCCTCGACCGCGCCTCGGCCCGCTGGGCCTTCGACTACGTCGACTTCCACACCCAGGTCGCCTACAACGCCGCTATCGAAGACGTCAAGGCGGCCCGGAAGACGTGGGAGGACGGCGCCCTCGACCGGATCGGCGATATCGACGCCCAGGCCGGGGCCCTCTGGAAAAAGAGCCCGCGGGAGGCCGTCAAGCTCGTCACCGGCTTTGGCCTGAACAACGCCCAGAACGTCGTCGACGCCTGGTGGAAGCTCGGGGACGCTCTGTGGGTCAAGTACAACCACCTCGGCCTCTACGACGCCGAGAAGCGTCGCGGCGGCCGCATCCCGACGGCCAACCCGGACTGGTGGAACAAGGCCGTCCGGGCCTTCGACGTCCTGAACGAACCCGAAAAAAGGTAACGGGAACCCGAGACAAAGGAGCTGCCCATGAACCTCAAACGCCTCGTCCCGCTCAGCGGGACCCTCCTCCTGGCCGTCCTGCTGGCCGGCCACCTGTCCACGGCCGCCGGCCCCTCCGCCGGCGATGAGATCATCGCCGGGGAAGGCTGCACGTCCATCCTCGTCGGCAAGCTGGCCTCGACCGACGGTTCGGTCATGACCACGCACACATGCGACTGCGGCACGTGCGACTGGACCTGGCGGCACGTCCCGGCGGCCGACCATAAGCCCGGCTCGACCCGCAAGATCTATCACATCTCCCAGTACAAGACCTGGCCCCCCGCCGAGGGCCTCAAGTGGGACCTCTATAAGAAGGATGCCACCGGCCTCGAGATCCCCGAAGTCGCCCACACCTACGCCTATCACCACGGCATGTTCGGCTACATGAACGAGAAACAGGTCTCGATCGGCGAGTCGACCATCGGCTGCCAGCGCAAGATGCAGAACCCGACGCCGGCGGCCAAGCTCGACCTGAGCATGCTGACCCTGCTCGGGATCGAGCGGGCGGCCACGGCCCGCGAGGCCATCCAGGTCATGGGCGCGCTGGCCGAGAAGTACGGCTACGGCTTCCACGACGACGGCGAGATGCTGGCGGTCGCCGACGCCAACGAGGCTTGGATCTTCGAGATCTGCCCGGTCGGCCCGCTCTGGACGCCGGACGGCGGCAAGCCCGGCGCCGTCTGGGCCGCCCAGCGCGTCCCGGACGACCACGTCAGCGTCTGCCCCAACGAGTCGCGCATCGGCGAGATCGACCTGACCAAGACGGACTTCTTCATGGCCTCGTCGAACGTCGTCTCGCTGGCCGTCGAGATGGGCTACTATGACCCGAAGAGCGGCAAGCCGTTCAGCTTCAAACGGGCCTACTCGCCGGTCGAAGGCTCGGCCACGAGCACCAACGGCCGCATGCAGCGGCTGTGGCGGTTCTTCGACCTCGCCGCCCCGTCCCAGAAGTTCAAGCCCGAGACGCCCAACATGGACCTGCCCTTCTCGGTCAAGCCCGACAAGAAGATCTCCGTCGGGGACGTCATGGCCATGACGAGGGACCGGAGCTACGGCACGCCGTTCGATCCCGTCCAGGGCATCCGGGGCGGACCGTTCAAGAACCCGAACTACTACCGCGGCACCCGCGTCATCGATCACGGGCTGGCCGAGTATTCCACGGTCACCCAGAGCCGGGCCGGCCTGCCCGATCCGATCGGCGGCATCGTTTGGATCGCCTTCGGTTCCCAGGACACGTCCTGCTACATGCCGCTCTACGCCGGCATGACCGAGATCCCCAAGTCCTTCATGGTCGGCGATCACTGGACCTTCAGCCGCGATTCGGTCCGCTGGGCTTTCGACTACACCGATTTCCACGTTCAGGTCGCCTATTCCGAAGCCATCAAGGACGTCCAGGCGGCCCAGGCCAAGTATGAGGCCGAACTCATCCAGCGCATCCCCGAGATCGACGCGCAGGCCCTGGCCCTCTATAAAAAGAAGCCGGCCAAGGCCGCCGAGTTCCTGACCGGCTTCAGTCTCAACAACGCGGCCACCGTGACCGCCGCCTGGTGGAAGCTCGGCGACGACCTGCTGGTCAAGTACAACCGGCTCTACCTCTACAACGCCGAGAAGCGCGGCTTCTCGCGCGGCCAGCCGGCCACCCCCGACTGGTGGAAGAAGGCCGTCCGGGCCTTCGACATCCTCCTGGAACCGGACAAGAAGTGAAGGAGGCCCTCATGAACAAGAGAACCTTTCTCGGCCTGGCCGCCGCGTCGGTCGTCCTGGCCGCGACATTCCTCATCGCCGGGCAGGCCCCGCCCAAAGTCGGCCTGCCCGTCCTGACGACCTCGGCCGGCCAAAGCACGGACGTCACGACGCTCAATATCGTCCTCGACGAGGCCGGCATCACCTATGATTACTGCGACGTCCCGACCCCGGAGATGGTGGCCGACGGCGCCGGCCTCGGCGGCCGCGAGTCCGGCCCCGGCTTCCATGTCGAGAGCACGACCGATTCGTCCAAGTACCCGGCCGGGACCCCCTATAAGGCCGTCATCTTCGCCATCGGCGCCAGCCTTAAGGGCATGGGCGCCTCGGGCCTGACGCTCGACAGCGAAGAGGCCCGGCTCAAGAAGGTCATCGATTTTTGCAAGCAGAAGAAGATCTTCGTCATGGCCGTCCATATCGGCGGCGAGTCCAAGCGCGGCCCGGCCGGCAGCGACAACGAGCGGATGATCGACGCGGTGGCCCCGTACGCCGATTACCTGGTAGTGACCAAGGACAGCAACAAGGACGGGCGCTTCACCAAGCTGTCCCAGTCCAAAAAGATCCCCCTGACCGAGATCGAATACGCCCTGGGCTTGGTCGACATCGTCAAGCAGATCTTCCAATAAGCCCGGCGCCGGCCTCCGGCGATCGGGGCTAGCGGACGGCCAGCGCCGCCAGGCCGAGAACGGCCTCCGGGACCGGTCCGAGGGCGACGAAGAGGCGGCTGCCCGCCTCCACGAAGGCGGCATAACGGCCCCTCCCGTCGAGGTACAGGGGCAGGGACGCGCCGCGGACCTCGGTCTTCTTGAACCGATCACCGCTTTTAATAGAGGTCTCCAGCTCGGCCCAAGCTTTGGCCCGGGCTTCCGCGGACCCATAATCCAGGGCGATGAGGGACGCGCCGTCCTCGTAGTCGCCCTTGACCGCCTCCGCGAAGGCCAGGCCTCTGGCCGTATAGAAAGGATAGACGTTATTGAGCCCGAGGAGGCCCCGGAGGTACTTGACGCTCTGCGGCTTCAAGCCCTCTCCCGGCAGGGCGGCCACGAGACCTGGCACCCCCGCCCCATCCCTCAGGTTTTTTTCCACCGCCGCGGCGACGGCCAGCAGGCCTTCGATGGTCGGCGGCGTCGCGTCGAAGCCCGTCAGCGTCGCCAGGAACCGCCCTTTCCAGAGATTCAGATAATAATCCTCGAGCTCGGCTCCGGAGCCGAGCGGGACGATGCGGCCCTGGCCCGATCTCTTGAACGTGTACATGCCGTAGGCGGCCGCCGGCGTCGCCATCTCGAAGAGCTCGAGCGAGACGGATCTTCCTGCGGCGCCATTATAATCCTGCACGATGACGCGCCGGAAGCCGTATTCCTGGTAGATCTCGGCCCCGCCGTCGATGTAGGTGTAGAGGTCCTCCCCGACGAATTCCTGCGGGTCTCCGTCCTTGGACCACCCCGGGATGGTCCCGTCGGCCGGAAGAAGTGACCTGAGGGTGTCCTGGCCTTCGCGGCCCGGCGCCGTCCAGGCGCCTGCCAGAAGCACGGCGGCCAGGGCCAACGCCGGGCCCCATCGCCGGATCTCGCTCATCCTGCCGCCCTCCGCCCGTCCCGTCCGCGGCCCCTAATAGTAGTAATCTTCCTTGAGCGTGACCTTGTCCAGGTCGATCAGCCCCAGACCCTGCTCCGAGGCTTTCTTGATCTGGACGATATCGGCCGGCTTCAGGCCCCAGAGCGAGGCGCAATAGGAGTCGATGGCCACCCGGTCCGTGCCCACGACCACCTTCTGCGGGGTGAAGATCTGGCCCGGCCCGAAGGGCCCGTTGGAGACGATGAATTCCGTCGCGTCGACGACGTTGAGGGAAGGCTTGACGACCTGGTTCAGATCGACGATGGACTGGTCGAGGTGGGCGATGTCGTCGGGGTCCGTCTTCCAGTTCGGCTTGTGGAAGGTTCGGTTGTTCTCCGGCGAATTCAGGCCCATGAGATTCTTCAGCGATCCGGTGAACTTGTTCCCGGCATGGTCCTTGGTGATGGGCATGTTAATGAGCCGGTCGTACTCGAAGTACGCGGCCAGGATCCGCGCCTCCTTGAGGGCGACGCCTTTGGGGATGGGGACGGGCTTGAACAGGGTTTCGTCCTTCTCGAACAGCCGGAGCCCGACGCCTTCGGCATCGCAGACGGCCTTGAGCCCGGTGTCCTCCCATTGCTTGACCGGCTGCCAGCTCAGACAGTCGATCCTCTGGGCGCCGACCTTCTTGCAGAGGCCGATGACGGTCCGGAGGACCTCCGGCTTCGTGTGCGTGCCCGGATGACGGCTCTGGACATTCGCCAGCAGAGCGACCTTCGCACCCTTGGGGACGAAAGCCTTCATCCCGCCGGCGAGGGCGATCGCCTTGCCTGCCGCCTTGCCGTAATCCTCGCCGATGCCCACGCCCACGACCGACGGCTTGGTCAGGGGGGCGGCGCTCGAGGCCCCGGCCAGGGCCTTGCCCAGGGCCAGCGTCAACCCGGCCCCCGCGCCGGTCTTGATGAAATCGCGTCGTCCGATCGTGCGGGTCATGAGAGGCCTCCTTTCTGGTCGTCGCTCATTGTCTCACAGCCTCCGGCGCCGCCGCAAGACCGGTCGGGATCAGCGGCTGGGGCCGGGGGCCGGCCGGACGGGCGGCTTGGGCTTCACGGCGGCGGGGCGCCCGGCGCTGTCCCTTCGTTCAACGACCCGGGGACGGACCGGCAAAGGATGATCGACGGCGTACCTGGCCAGATAGAGCATAGCCGGCAGGTTCTCCTCGAAGACGGCCCCGATCGCAGCCTCGTCGTTAAAGAAGGCGCCGTGATCGATATCGACGGGCGGAAGCTCGACGGTAAAGGCCGGGGCGCCGCGGAGGCTGTAGGCCCAATCGGCTGTGTCGCCGTTCGTGAGGTAGAGGAGCTGGGACGCCTGGCCGTAGCTGTAGACCGTCCCCTGAACGCCGGCGATCAGTCCGGCCATGGCCGCGGCGACGGCCCTGAGCTCGGTGTTCGAAGGCGCGAGAGCCGTGGTATAGCCCCAGGGAAAGAGGATATTCTGGCCGAAGCTGTGATACGAGATCAGGCCCCGGAAATCGATGCCCACGCCCGCGAAGAGCGTCCTGACGGCGGCCGTCTCCGGTTCCGAGAAGGGCCCGGTCCCCCTGTAGACGTCCGAGCCGGGATAGCCGCTCGACCCCTCGTTGTCATAGCCCCAGGCGTAGCCATAGTTCCGGTTGATGTCGACGCCGAACGTGCCGTCCGCGTTGGCCCGCCGGTTCTTGCGCCAGTAGCGATAGACATGGAGGCTGTATTCGAGCCCGTCGGGGTTGACGATGGGAACGATCCAGATCTCGCTCGCGTCGACGAGGGCGCGGACCTGCGGATCGAGGTCGTAGCGGTCGAGGAGGTATTTTCCGAACAGGTACGGCACCTCGACCGAGATCCACTCGCGGGCATGGTGGCAGCCCGTGAACAGGACCGCCGGCTCGTTCTCGTTCGCCGCGGCGTTGTCGCTGATCTTCAGGGCCAGGATACTGCGCTTCTCCAGCGTCTCCCCGATCTCGACGACGCTGGCCAGCCCGGGGTGATCCCGTTCGAGGATCCTCAGGTCGGTCTCGAGCTCGAGCACGCTATGGTAGGCCCCGTTGATCCCCCCGTCCGCGCTCAGGCCCTCGAGCGACGCCCGCAGGAGGCGGGCCGTCTCGAAAGTGAACCCGACCCGCAGGGCCGCGAGCGCCGCGATCTCGCCCGGGGACGCGACGAGAAAGACCCGTCCGTCCTTCCGCATGAGAAGGTCGAGCCCCTTCCGTCCGAGCCCGGCCGCCGTGAAATCCCGTTCGGCGACGCTGACGATCTCGCCGGACTGGCCGGCGGCCGCAAGGACGGGGAGCGCCAGCCCGGCGAGGACGGCCAGACCCAGGACGATCGCCGTCAGTCTCATCATGCGCATGCTCCCCTCCCCCGCCGCGAGGTCACTCCCGGAAGATGTACCGGCAGGACAACACGATCCGGCCGGCCCTGAGGTCGCGGCCCGACCCGCTCTCCCGTCCGACCGCGCCCGCGAGATCGATAGCGATATTCCGGAACTCGAGACCGGCCCCGAAGGTCAGGCAGAAGTAGGTCGAATGGACCGCGGCCATTGGCTGCGGATCGATCGAGAAGCCGAGACGCAGGGGGATGCGGGGCGGCTTGCCCGCGGAACCGGCCCGGGCCAGATACTGAATGCCCGCGCCCGCTTTGACGACATCCCGGAACGTCCGGACCAACGGCTCGTCGAAGGAGGTCGCCTCGTAAGCGGACCACCCGAACCAGGCCGCCTCCCCGGCCAGGCTCCAGGCCTTCGCCAGCCTGTAGGAGAGACCGGTCCCGACCACCCAGGGCTGGCGGTAGGAGTTCGTGCCTGCGGCGTCGATGCGGATGTCCGTGCCCTCGACCGGGACCTCATAGCGGACGAGGCTCTCGGCGGTCCCCTCCTTGACGTAGGGCGAGCGGACGACCAGGGCCGCCGTCATCCGGGCGTTGGCCGCCCACGTGAGTCCGGCGTTGATGTAAAGGCCCTGGAAAGTCTCATGCTTATCGTCGGTGATAGTTACGATGCGCAGGATATCGGCCGTCTGTTCGACGGTCGTCCGGTCAATCCTCCCGGTGGCATAGTTCAGCCCGACTCCCAAGGACAGGCCCCAGGGCAGACGCCGGGCCACTCCGGCATGCAGGACGCGGAGATCGCCCGTTTGTTCGAAGGTCAGCTGATACCCCCCGTCGCCGAGGACGATGCCGGGCCGGCCGTAGCTCTCCGGCGCGGCCAGGGCCAGAGCGAAGGCCCAGGGCCCTCGGTGGTAGGCCAGGCCGCCGTGGTCGATGCCGAGGACGCCGACCGAGAGGTTGCTCCTCGATTCGACGGGTCCCGTGTTCACGAGCGCGTACCGGAACAAGGACGCCGAGCCATAGGAGGCCGAGAGGGACGCCGCCAAGCGGGGCAGGCTCAGCAGGAGGGCCGGGTTGGCCAGAGACGCCGAGACGTCCCAGGCCCAGCCGAATTGGGTCCCGCCCAAGCCGACGGAAGGGGCCGAGGGCGCCCCGAACGTGTTCCAGGTCCCGAGCGGGGCTTCGTCTTCGTATTGGCCGACGACGAGCTGGGCCGAGGCGGCGCCACGAACGAAGAGGACCCCGGCCAGGAGGGCGATCGGAACGAGCTGACTCTTCACCCGGGCTCCGTTCGGCGGGATTATAGCACAGGCCCCGCCGCCGCGTCCCGGCGCCCCGGGTTTGGCATCCCGGCCGGAAGTGTGATAGAAAAAAAAGCAGCCGTCCGAGAGGAGAACGATCATGAGCCATACGCCGTCCCGCCGGGTCCGTCCGCGAGCGATCGTCGCCGCCGGTCTTCTCGCTCTCCTTTTGGCCCCGGCCCTCCAGGCCGCGCCCCGCGCCCGCTACCTGGCCTACGCCCGGGCCTCCGCGGACTGGACCTTCGCTCACAAGGACGAGCTCCTGGCCCAATGGCGGAAGACCTTCGATCCGCTCAACGTCTTCGGCTACCGCGCCCCGGGCGGCCTGCTCGAAATGGCGGTGATCTACGCCTATCTTTTCGAGGCGGAAAAGAAGCCCGAATACGCCGCCCGGGCCCGGGAGGTCCTCCTGACCTATGGCGATTACCGGTCCGCTTATCCCGAATCGTCGATCAAGCTCAGGTCCGACTACGCGGACGGCGTGCCGGCCCTGCCGGATTTCTTCACGATCATGCGTTATATCCGGGCCTTCGACACGCTGCGGCGCCTCGGGCGTCTCTCCCCCGCCGACCAGCGGACGGCCGCCGACCTGATCGCCGGCAGCATGCGCTATCTCCTGCGGACGGCCGAATGGGGTCCTATGAACCGTTCGGCCCTTCGGGCCGAGTCGCTGGCCTGGGCGGTCCGGGCCCTGCCGGCTCACCCCGACGCCCCGACCTGGGACATGCAGCGCCGGGCCCTCGGCGATGACAACTGGGGGAACTGGCAGATCGAGGACGCGACCATCTACAACGGCGTCTGGCTCTATTCCCTGCTCGGGTACGCGGACGCTCTGAACAAGATCAGGGACCTCTTCGCGACGCCCGAGATGTATTATTACGCCCGCTACTACCTTAACCTGTTCTGTCCGGCCGGCGTCGTGCCCGACCTGGGGGACGCCCATTGGACCTCGAACTGGACCCATTTTCTGGTCTACTTCGAAGCCGCCGCGGCCGCCAACCGGGACGCCGGCCTCAAGTGGGCGGCGGAGACGATCGCGGCCCGCTTCGTCGATCTGACCAAGCCGACGAGCGTCGGCCTCGGGGTCATGCTCCTCGATGCCTACCGCTGGGGCACCGACGAGGTCAAGGCCGCGCCGCCCGCCGGCCTGTCCATGGAGGTCATGGAGGATGTCCAGGGCAAGAAGGTCGTCTTCCGCAACGGCTGGTCGCCCCTCTCGAGCTACCTTCTGCTCAACTATAGGGACGAGGGCGACGGCGGCCTGAATTTCCGCGACTACCTCCGGGACACCATCCCCGTCGAAGAAGAGAAGATGACCCACGGCCACGCCGACGAGAACAGCCTTGTCCTGCTGATGTCGGGGGGCTCGGTCCTTCTCCACGACGGCGGCTACCGCGATTACATGCCCTCGGGGCCCTACGGCGCCTACCGCCAGGATTACTTCCACAACCGTCTCTGTGTCCGGCCCGAAAAGATCTTCTGGGGGCAGAAGGAGGGCGAAGCGCGCTACAGCGTCCGCGAGGCCGTCCCCGGCCAGACGCTCCTCGAGTTCATGCGCAACGCCGGCTCCTACCGGCCGGTCCGGACGCGGAAGATCGACTTCCTGACCTTCGACGATTTCGATTACAGCCGGACCCGCGTCGTCGACGACGGCTGGGGCTATCAGTCCGACCGCGTCGTCGTCTACGTCAAGGACCCCGAGTGCTACGTCGTCTTCGACGTCTTCAAGGCGCTTCGCGAAGATTACTTCACGCTCGGCGCCCTCTGGCACACCCGGCAGATCTTCGCCCGGGGCGACCACTGGTACGACACCGGATATGACAAGATCCAAACGGCCGTCCTGCCTCAGGACAAGCGGCTGCTCATCCTCTTCCCGTCGGAGGAGCCGCGGATGGAGGGCGTCGAGGCGGAGAAGCGGCATTACCAGGACGAGTGGCTCATCCACCAGTCCTGGGCCCAGCATTTCGAGCTCGGCGAGACCTGCGCCTTCGTGACCGTGCTCGTGCCGCACGACGCGTCGGACGACCCCAACGGTTGGCTCGGCCGGGTGACCCTGGCCCCGGCCGAACCGGCCCGCGGCGCGGTCGGGGTGGTGATCAAGGACGGGGACCGGGACCTCACGATCGGGGTCAAGACCGATCTGCGGCAGGATATGAGCCGCGATTTCCGGCGGCCCCGCTACACCTATGAGGCCGGACGGATCAAAGTCGGAGGCCTCGAAACGGACGGCGATCTCGCTGTCGTCTCCGTCCGCGGCGACGCCCTCGATTACACCGTCGTCAATCTGACCAGGGCCGTCTTCAACGGCCGGACGCTCATCCAGGCCGGCGAGGGGAACTACGGCTTGGGCTATGACGGCAAGCCCGACCGCGGCGGGGTCGGGAAGGTGAGGTACTGGCGGGATAAGGCGGCGGCCCGGTAGCCGGGCTCAGACGGGCAGGCCCTGCTGCTTGCGCTGGGCCTTCAACTGGATCTCCTGGCCGGCGTGGACCAGCCCGGCCAGCCGGTCGATGACCATGCGCACCTTGATGTTCTCGAGCTTCCTTTTCCCCGATCGCTGGGTCTCGAAATTGGCGCTGAGGTACGATCCGATCTCCTCCGGCCCCATGATCGTCTTGAGGAACTCGTCGTTCACGAGCTCGCCGAGCAGCTCGTCTTCGGTCTGACCCTGGACCACGATCTTGTTCTTGACGAGGGCGTCAGCGCGCCACTTCTCGAAATCCTTGGCCGCGTAGATCGGGATCGGTCCGAGCAGCTTCTTGGCGTCCTGGAGGGTCTGGTCGTAATAGGCTTTGCCTTCCTTAAGAAGGTTCCGGGCCTTGTAATAATCGGGCGAGGTGGCCGCGACATGCGTTTCGAGGAATGCCTGGAAGGTCCGGAAGGATTCCGAGAGCACGGCGAACGCGCGGGACGCCCGGATGTATATTTCGCGTTCGACCTGGACGTGCATGCCCCTGAACCCGCGCGCAACGATAGCACGGGCCCCGGCCGAAGTCAAAGCTTTTATTTGGCCAGGACTGACGCGGCCACGACGTTGGCCACCCTGCTCCGCAGGGCGATGATGTCCCCCTTGTCGTCCGGATGGACGCGGTTGGTCAGGAAGACGACCGCGGTCTGGGTCTCCGGGTCGATCCAGACCGAGGTTCCGGTGTAGCCGGAGTGGCCGTAAGAACTCCGCCCGAAGAGGTCGCCCCGCACGGTGGCGTAATCCGTGTCGATGTCCCAGCCCAGGCCCCGGCCGGCGGCCCCGACCTGGGGATAGATCTCGGTCATGCGCTCGACGGTCAGCGGGGCGAGGACGCGGACCCCGTTGAGCTCGCCGCGGTTGAGCAGCATCTGGGCGAAAAGGGCCAAATCGTCGGCGGTCGAGAAGAGTCCGGCGTTGCCCGAGACCCCGCCCTGGAGACGGGCGAGAGGATCGTGAACGACCCCGCGGAGAGGCGTCCCGTCAATGACCTCCGTCGGCACGCATTGGTCGATGAGCTCCGCCGGGGGCCGGTAGAAGGTCCGGGTCATGCCCAGGGGCTTGAAGATCGTTTCGGCGGCGAATTGGTCGAGGGTCTGGCCCGAGACCTTGTGGACGATGTGGGCCAGAGTGATGTAGTTGAGGCAGCTGTAGACGAACTCCGATCCGACGGGACGCTCCTTGGGGATCCCGGCGATGAGCCCGACCAGATCGGCGGTGGAGCACGGGTCGCCGAGTATTCGGGCCGCTTCCTTGGCGTCCGTGTAGGGCGGCAGGCCCGAGGTATGCGTCAGGAAATGGTACAGCCGCGCCTCTTCTCCCGCGATCCCCTTCTCGCCGTACCAGGTCGAGAACTCCGGGACGTACAGGCGGACCCGGTCCCAAAGGCGGATCGCGCCGCGCTCGACGAGGATCATGACCGACGTCGCCGTGGCCACCGGCTTGGTGACCGAAGCGAGATCGAAGATCATGTCGGCCGCGAGCGGCCGCGATCCGGGCACGGTCTGGGCGAGGCCGAAGGTCTTGCGGTAAACGACCTTGCCCTTGCGGGCGACGAGCAGGACAGCCCCGGGAAAGTCCTTGCGGGCCACCGCCTCGCCGACGATCTTGTCGAGGGCGGCCAGCCGCGCGGAGGACATGCCCACGCTTTCGGGCTTGGCCGCCGGCAGGCTCGCCCCCGTCAAACGGACGGCTCCAACGAGAGCCAGGACCACGAGGACGGCCGAAATCATGCGCTTGCGCATGGCATCCCTCCCTGTCTTACCTAGCCGCCGGTTTGGGCGGGGCCTCTTTCCAGACGAGTCCGTCCTGGCGGATGTGCCAGGTTTCGCCGCTCTTGGCCGAATAAGAGGCCTCGAACAGGCTCGCGGTCGTCCGCACGACCGGCGGGTAGGACCAGCCTTTGACGCGCAGGCCCGCGTCGCTCTTGAGGCCCAGGGCCGCGAGATCGGCCCCGAAGGCCGATCTTTCGGAATAGACCGCCCGCTCGGCATAGTAGATCCGGCGCAGGGCCCATTTCACCTTTTCCTCGGCCTTTCGGTCGAACGCATCCTTGCCGCCGCCCGGGAGCTTGGAGGAGAACTGGACGTAGCCCCACATCTCGGGATAGTGGATATTGATGACTCCCTGCGGGGCCCAGGTCCAGTTGTCCTCGGGCAGGGGCTGGCCCGTGCCGGCGTCCTTGACCTTGACATAGG
>Ga0208980_10000688_pt1 | contig 19542 bp, 12 predicted proteins | sample WetSurMetagenome_3_FD_187993 | JGI IMG/M metagenome (GOLD analysis project Ga0208980, IMG submission 187993) | Wetland microbial communities from Twitchell Island in the Sacramento Delta, sample from surface sediment Aug2011 Site A1 Bulk (version 2) | ecosystem: Environmental > Aquatic > Marine... | reverse complement strand
GCTACAATGTTGCCCGATATAACAGTCATTTCAGCATCTGAAATGTAGTCAGTAGGTATTTGAGCTACTATATCACCAGAGACTGTAGTAATCTCCCCCTTGGTGTAATAGTTAGTCAAGTCAATGTTTTCTATTTCAGCATGTAGAGAACCAGACACAGCGTTGACATAAATCTCTGTTGCATAACCAGCAAGACTAGGAATTTGTGCAACAATGTTTCCTGATATAGTTGTTACTTCGGCGTCAGTAGCAATTCCAGTTAAGTAGGTTCCATTGCCGTAGAAATTACCTGCATATACGTTTCCAGTTCCTGATATAGTATTGCTGTAATAATTCATACTTGAATTAAGTTGAGTTTCAGGGGCAGTTAACATAAGCAAATGATAAGCATCAATCTGAACATCCCCACCATCTGATAAAAGTTGGAGACCGTTTTCATTGTCTGCTTTGATGCAGGCATTTCCAGTTATAGCACTATCCAGATATATTTTAAGATACTCACCAGCAGTAATCTGACATCCATTTAGATCTAGATTACCACCTAGTTGCGGAGACTCATCTTCTACAACATTTTTTAAATATCCTGAGATACTTGGAATTTGTGCTACTATGTTTCCACTGATAACTGTTATCTCAGATTCAGTGTAGTACCTATCATCGTGTGTATGAACCACATTTGCCTTAGCAATATTCAAAGCACCAGATACAGAGTCAACATAACCAGTGGTTGCATAACCTGAGAGACTTGGGATTTGTGCTATTATGTCACCAGACACAGTAGCAATGTATGCCCCCATGTAATACATCATGTTATTGTAGTCCATAAATATGTTGCCAGCATAGCCATATTTATAATCTAAGCTATTAACTAGGCTGCCAGACACTAAATTAACATAGTATTCTAAATCTGGCCCATCTATAAAATAGTTGCCACTATAGCCATATTTATAATCTAGGTTTCCAATGATGTCACCACTAATAGTGTTGACTTCTGATTCAGTGTAGTATCTTGAGTCATGATCAGTACTTGATTTATGTGTAGTAAGTTTGGTATCAAGGGCACCAGAAACCACAGCAGTATGTGTATCACTGTGGGTCATAATGTCACCAGAGATAGTGGTCATCTCTGAGTTATCTATGAAGTTTGTGTTAGTCCAAGTTTGTGTAGCATAGCCAGCAAGACTAGGTATCTGAGCAACTATGTCACCAGATGTTGTAGTCAACTGAACTGTTGTTGCATAACTACCAGCAGGTTGGAAACCAGTATGACCTGAAGCAGCGTAAGATAAGTTGTCTAGTACAGCGTGATTGGTTGTGCCTGATGCTGCAAGTATCTCTGCATGTAGGGCACCTGAAACTGTGGCATCATGACTATAAGCATTAATTAGAATGTCACCAGAGATAGTAACCATTTCAGCAGTACTAATGAAGTCATCTGGTGTGGGTATCTGTGCAACTATATCCCCACTAATGGTTGTAACTTCACCCTTGGTGTAGTAGTTGACCAGGTCTATGTTTTCAATCTCAGTATGAAGGGCACCACTCACAGTATCAACATACAAAACTGTGGCGAGCCCAGCCAGGCTTGGGATTTGAGAGACTATGTTCCCAGAGATTACAGTCATTTCTGAGTCAGATACATAGTCGGTAGGTATTTGATTTACTATGTCACCACTTGTAGTAGTGAGTTGGGCATTGGTTGCATAGCCAGCAGCTGCATGATCACCCCAACCATAAGCAGTATTCCATTGGGTAGAAGTTCCACCAGCACCATCAGTAATAACTCCACCTACTATTGTTACAGTGGATGGGCCTAGTTTATGTGGTGCAGTATAGACCGCTATATCATTTGCAACCCCGACCTCAATTATATCCAAAGTGGCTAGAGCAGTAACATCTACATTTCCATCATCATCAAAAGTAAGGAAGGTGTTGGCTCTTGTGGTTGCATCTGGTAGTTCCAAGTTAGCAGCTGCATCATCAGTCATTGTAATGCTGATAGTCCTATCCCATCGTTCAGATAACTGTTGATCAATCATGATGCCTTTATCAAAGTCATCTTCTAATCTATCAGCATGGAAGGGATCATTCTCTACATAGTCAGATTCTTGAGTTATTTCCACTTGTCTGTAAATTGTGATGTTGGAATCATATGGTGGTCTATAGGCAGGTTTGACCACGACATTCCCACCACCAACAACACCCTTTCCTGTAACAGTATACTGAGTGTTTAGAACCCAAGTAGTATCTACACCAGGAACAATAATATTTCCATCACCATCTCTCACAGGAGGGCTGGTGTAAATAACAACCAAGTCCTCATCCTGAAAAATTCTGAAGGTGTAAGGAAAAACTATTTGAGCACCATTGCAGGTGTATTTGACTCTGCTTGTAGAAATAGGAACTGTCATTTTTATCCCTCTTTTATTCTAAGTGATAAGCTATCTTAAGTTTTGTTGCTTTGCTGGCATCCCCATTGACAGAGTACCAGTCTCTTAAACCTGCGTCACCACCAGTTACAATACTATACCAACACATTAAATTGACACTTGATATAGATCCATAGGTATCTAATAAGTACTGCAAGCAATCTCTCAAACTATCAAACCAGTAAGGATAGAAGTATGGGTTATAGAATCTCATAGTTAACAAATACTCAGATTCCTTAACCCATGGATCAGGATATGTATAAGCATAGTTTATTCCACAGTTGGTTACTCTTGATCTGTAGTCTACTGTATTGATAGGTATGGTAGGATTAGGAGAATCCTCAAATGAAAAGTCAATATATATATTACCACCAGTCCTATTTGTATAACCAACAACATCGACCCACACCTGATCTATAGTTGACCCCTGTGGAATATTTACACTACTAAAATGCACAATAGATTCATATGAGTATGATGCATTCTCCCCAATGTAAACATTAGCAATTGTACTATAGAAAGTATAAGTATGTGCAGACTTTGAATATCTTAATGTCACATCTGAATCACTACTATATATTAGTGTGCCTGAAGTTGCAGCAAAGTTTGCATGTATTGTAGCATTACTGTACAATGGACTAACCAGGTTTGTAGTTGGATCTGAAGCACTTACTATTTTGGTGGTCTGCCCTGTCCAGTTTGTAAAGATACTACCTTCTCCTGGTATAGCTTCAATGGCTAATGCACTATCATAGTTGTAAGGAGTACCATCATCAGGAGTTACTGTGCCATCACCACTATTTACATCTATTGTTAAATGATATTCTGTTTTCTCAAACACAGCATATATTTCAGTGTCATCATGTAAGTCAGGAATTAGACTAGTAGAAGAACTATCAGGATTTACTATGTTGCTTGTATCACCAATCCAGTTTATGAAACTCCAACCTGAACTAGGATATGCATAAATTCCTACTTCATCCTCTGGTAGGTATTCATAACCAGTGTAAGGCCATACTGAACCATTACCTGAATCCACATCTATTGTTAGTACATAGAAGCCAGCAGGCCAATCTATTCCCTGCACTCTTAAAATAGATCCAGCATCCAGCCCATCAACTGAACTTATTTCACCTGGTTCTAATCCCTGTAGTTTAGCTATCTCCGCCATTATGCAACCTCAACAACTGTGTAGTTTGGATTAAAGAACACTACATCTAGATCTATGGCCCATCCCACTACCTGGATATTGTCTCCAGTACTAGTGGGTTTAATATAGGTGGGTAATGCTGAAGCACCAGTGTATATTACAGCCCCCATATCCCAAGTCCAATAATCAGAATGAGCATAACCATTTAGTAAAAATGTTCCAACATAATCTACATCCCACATCTGCTCACCAGCCATAGCCACAGCGGGTAAAGTGGATGGATCTGTGTTGTCAGAAATATAGTATTTACCATCATCTGCTTTATAGCACAATGTACCAAAATCCATAGCTTCTCCAGCTACACCAGAGCACACCAGTCCTTTGACTACAGAACCAGGAGCCCAAGTAACCCCATCTCCATAAGTCACCAGATATGCATTTAGATTACTCACATCTAATTGATAAAAGTAGTTTGCTTCACCATAGTTAATAAGTTCATCACAAGTTATTGTCGTGAATATTCCACTTGTAACAGTCATTGTGGTGAATATTCCACTTGTAACAGTCAATGCACCATCAACCGTTAGACCATTGGTAATATAGACATCACCTGCAAAGTTTGCATCACCGGCTACCTGTAAATCCCCATCCATAGTCAGATCATTTAAACCACTTATGTTACCACTATCATCTATGTAGACTAGTGAGTCCTGTACATACTGTGAATCACCATCATATCTTACTATTGAATTGTCCGTACCAGTTCCAATTAGTTGATTGACGTTATCATAAACTGTCAAATCTCCATTCTCATCAAATCCAAGAATGGTCTCACTCCTATCTTCCAGGTTGGGAATAGTCATATCAGGGTTACTACCATCAGTTATATTTAGTTGCAGCACCCTACTGAACTGTTCATCCAATTGCTGGGTAATCATGATAATTCTATCCAGGTCTGTTTCCAAAGTGTCGGCATGAAAAGGATCATTCTCAACATAATCAGACTCTTGAGTAAGAGGAACCTCTCTGTATATAGTTAAAACAGTACCACTAGCTGGTACATAAAGGGCATCTACTACTACATTTCCACCATATTCTTCACCTACATTAGTCACAATGTATTCAGTGTTTTCAGTCCATTGATGGTCTGTGCCTGCAAGATCAGTGTAGATCACATACAAGTCTGCTGATTGTATAATCTCAAAGGTATAGGGAAATGTATCAGTACCACTATTACAAGTGTATTGTACTTTGTTGGTTTGTGTACTCAGAGTCATTTTAGTTCTCCTACTTTCCTATGTTACTGAAGTGTTCAAAGATTTTTTTACCCTTTATCTCTAAATTTAAATAACCAGGGGTTTCTACAAAATACTCCTGACCATATTCTTTCTGTAATTGATTCTGAACTCTTGTCTGATAACCAGGTGAGAGGCTTTCTTGTAGATTTCTTGTGATAGCAAAGTCTAGTAATCCCCTAATATAGAACAAATTGATATAAGGTAGGTTGTTTTTTAATGCCTGAATGCCTGCATTGGCAAATTTACCTTCCTTGGTATCTTTGTCAGGATCTATACCATTGTCTATGGTGTCTCTTATGGAAGCATAGACATTATAGAAATCATTCATGCTACTGAAACTAGGCCCCATAAAAGTTTCAAGGGCACCTTGACCATACCTGCTCTGCAAAGAGAACATGAAGTCACTCATAATACCAAGCCCACCACCTTGTACAAAAGCAGCAGTCCAGGTACTCCACTTTGGTAGGATGATTCCATTGTAATCCTCTAATGGATCCTTTAGTTGTTTACCTTTGAAAAAATCTTTCATAGCCATAGACATATAACCTAATACTGTGGTTGTTATCATCAAATGAGCTAACCCACCAATTATTTCACCATTTCCAGGTCTGAAAATATTTTTCCAATCACCCTGCACTTCTCTACCAAGAATCTTTCTAACCACAGTCAATGGAAAAGACTTGAATTGAGAAAATAATCTCACTGCTTCTCCCCACACTGTGCCTGCTTGTGATACTTCCCCACCAAGAATTCCACCTTTTAGCATCATGCGCTCTCTCAAGCCTGGTGTTGGGATGGCCCTGTCTGCACTATCAATGATATACATCCTAAGTTTTTCTTCTAATCTACCATCCTCAAGATTTAATAACTTCTCTGGAAGTAAATAATTTGTACCATCTACATTTTCCAATCCCTTTGTTCTAATGGTATCCCAATCTTTTTCAGAGATATCATATAGTTCAAGGGTTCTTTTCAAGCCTTTGTTTAATGAACCAAATTCTGTATCAGCATTATTTGCTAAATAGTGAGAAACCATCAAACCAAAGCCTTCTTTTTGTGCATCAGTCCACCAGTTAAGTCCTGATGCCTGGAAGAACTTATTATTCATCCAGCCAATTTTACCTGACATGGCTTCATCAGGGCCTACAAATCTTGTTAGTACAGTGCCCCTAATACCATCCAGTCCTACACCAAGCATCCTGGCTATTTCTTTTTGCTGACCACCTCTTCTACCCTTAAGCACATTAGTTAAAGCTGTATAATAAGCATGAAGCAGACTATCACCTTGGTATCTCATCTCCGCTGCAAAGAAAGGAACATCTGTAACAGCAGATAATGCAGCACTTCCCAACTTTGACATGTTCTGTATAGCCCTAGCACCAGCCCCTATCTTACCTATGGTTGGGTTGGCTGGTATAGAGTACAGTCCAAGCATCTCATCCACTGCACTACTCCACTCATTTGATCTTCTCTCCAACATACCAAGCCCTTTTACACTACCACTCATATCCTTTTTCATGTACTTGACTACACTATTCAGTACTGCTTTAGGAGTAGGCCCAAGATATTCTATTACAGCCAGGTTTTTAGTTGCTCTTTCTAAACCATGCTGTACTGTAGGAAGTAAATATGGACTATTACCATACTCTTTGTTATAGTCAAACCAATCATCAGCTGACTTAAAGAAAAGTCGGCGCTTAGCAGAAACCCTAGCCCCAAGATTGTCTTTAATAGACACATCACTTTCATTGTCAAACACTGTGTACTTACCAGATACTATATTGTCATAGACAGATTTCAAGAACTCATCTATATCCCTTTCTTTGTTGTCTAAATTCTCCATTATTTTTTCTGGAGTAGGCAGTTCTTTACCAGTTGTATCTTTTATGAACTCAGATACTGGTATATCTTTTCTTGGTGGCACTGGTTCCTTGAATTTAAAGGTGGCTTCCTGATCTAGTCTAGGTAGAATTTCTTTTTTCCATTCATCATAGGTCAATCTGGATATCTTTTCTCTATTATGTGATTGTTTTACTATGTACCCAGGCAATTTTGTTATTACAGTACCAGATCTGTTCAATCTATCTACAACCATGTCTTGATATTTGTGAATAACTTCAGCAGCAGCAAAAGCATCCTTATCACCAGTGATTGATTTGTTTGCAAACCCAGGTTTGTCAAATTCCCACAACTCTCTAGCAACTTTTCTGTTGAACTCCATGCCTTCTGGGCTGGTGTCATACATTTTTTCAAATAAATGTATTTTCTCAAGGTCACCTAACAAACCACCCTGATATTTTGCAGATAGGGCACTATAAAAAGCATCCATAGAAGCCCTAGCACCTGGTAACTTTGTACCAGTACCCCATAGATAGGAGTCAATTGCATCCCTCACTACATTTATTTTGTACTTCTCATCACCAGGTCTGTTTTTACTTGCCCATTCTTTGGCTTTTTCAATATGACTTAGAAATCCAGCCACTCTCATTTGTGAATGAGCCATGGCTCTAAGATTTACATACTCAACATAGTCCATACTATTGAATATATTCTCATATAGTTTTGCATATTCACCACCAAGTTCCTCAGCAGGCTTTGCTCCTGTAAAAACACCTTCTTTAGGTGGTTCATAACCAACATACTCTGCTTTAGCTGTGGACATTTGCTTATACAACCTGTCCTGCTCTGCTTTCTCAGCAGCCTCAGCAGCAGCTTTCATATCTTCTGGAGTGCGTGTCCACTTGTCTTTGTTATTGTACTCATACAATATCCACTTCATGAAGCTGTCAGCTTCTTTTGTCCCACCCAAATCAACTGCTAAACTATGTTTTAGATCAGGACTTATAGCAGACATGTCCTTTCTTACAAATGCATCACCATGGAATCCAGGTTCTCCACCCATTAACTCATCTAAAACAGCCTTGATAAGTGGTGCTCTTTTCTCTCTAGCAAGTTGCATCCTGGTTTCTGCTTGTTCAATGTGTGTCACAATCTTATCAGCAGCAGACTGTAGTAAATCTTCATAAACTCCAGGTTTTCCAAGAACCTCCCTCCTACCAACAACATATGTTTTCTTGTTTAACTCTGAGGCTCTGATCTGATCTTTAAATGCTTTAACCTCATTCTTAATGTTAGTAATAGTCTCTGCTCTGGTTTTTCCCAAATTGAATTTTTCTTCAGGAGTCAAAGCAGCTGAGCCTGGATTTGGTTGTTGTTTGTCTAAAATGTCTTGAGTTAGTGTTCTTGCAGCAGCTATTTCCTCAAACCCTGACATTCTTTTGGCTCTTTCATTCAGTAGATAGTCTTGAGATATCACCTTCAATGTGTCTATTAGATTAGTATCTGTTATTTTTTTAGCATCATTATTAAATAATCCTGCTACCTCTTTTTTGAGAGACTTTATTTCTTTGTCACTCATTGAGGCTCCCTTAAAGAGCTTTCTTGCAGCGGCTCTACCTTCATTACTAAAAGGAAGTTTACCTACAAAATCATCTGCTCTTTTTCCCCAAAGGGCTGGACTAACCAAGTCGTTGTCATCTACCGCATTCTTTCTATACCACTCTTCAATTATGGATTGTTTTGTCATTCCTCCATAAAGTTCATCAACATCACTTACAATCTTTGGTATTGTAGGAAGTTCCCTGATATGAGGAGCAGAGTCTTTTTCTAGTTTTGACAATGCCATAAACCCAGCCATGTCAACAGGATAGCCTTTTTCAGCACTTACTAGTGTTGCTCTCATTCTTGCTTCCTGATCTGGTAAACTGCGGATTTCTAAAGCATCTGAAATTCTACCAAGTCCAGCATGTAGTCCAGCACCAAGAGCAGCACCCATCAGTAAATTAACTCCACTATCCCAGTATGTGTAGTCCAACTGACCAGCTCTTGCAGCAGCATGAACAAATGGTTCTGCTAAGGTATTACCTACTGCACCATCTATTGCTCCTCTGGCTAATAGAGATCCTGTCCTACCTAATCTAAGAGCCCATGTCCCTGCTGGAACAATAGGAATAAAGGCAGTGGCCAAGTTAATAGGATCAACCACAGATGCAGCAAATGAAGACAGCAATCCTAAAGAACCAGGGATAAATCCCTCTGGCCCTCTTTCAATAATAGTTTTACGGGCCAAGTCTTCATCATGTAGTTGCTTTACTAGTTGAGCTTTTTCAACAGATACCTTACCATCTGGGCCAGTCATTTCATCAAAACTAATTCTTGGATCCCAACTGTCTGTCTCTTTCCACTCTTCTCTTGTTAACCTTGGTTTGGTGTATTCAAATGTAGTGGGATTGGCTATACTACCTAATCCCATTTCATCTGTAGTTACATCAACATCTTGAGGTGGATCATCTGCAGCCCCTATTATTTTACTGGTGTTTATTACAGATTGTGTAGGATTATATGTCCAAGCTTCTTTAAACTTGTTCTCAAGATAAAGCCCAAGTGTAGCCTTTGGCTCAGTTTGACCAATAATTAGAGGATCTGTTATTCCTAGTTTATCATATAAAGGATCCATGTTACTCCTTATGGCATCAACATAGTGGGTTCAAACGGTATATTACCCATGACTTCTTTACCACCTGGCATGTAATAGCTCAATTCAATAAGTTCTGCAAAACTATACATAATAGGTTTGCCTTTTGCATCCAGCACTGGGCCACCTGTGTTTCTAGTAAGTACCACATAATTGTCTGTCTTGTCTGTAGTCCATCTAGAGTCTTTCAGAACCATACTTTTGTTTGTTGGATCATTGTATGGTTTATACAACTCCATCTTTGGTAAATCAGTTAACTCAATGTATGCCAGTCTCTCACTGATGGTATCAGCATTGTATGTCTTAGGCACCCTATAAGTGCCTTGAAATTCATATTTACTATTTACTAAATTAGTGGCAGCTTTTATGGCATCATTAGTACTAAACTTGTCAGCTATCATACTATGTGCATACATGTTTAAGCCATTTACTAATCCTATAGTCTCATTGTCAATCACACCAGGTTGTCCATAGTTTGCAAAAGCTTTAGATTCTAGATAAGGTGATAGTTCTTTTTTTATTTTATTCTCCACCTCAATAGAATTTAGACTAGGGTTAATTGCTTTGGCTGATTCTTTTATCTTTGCTTCTGTGGTGCCAAACAAATCCAATGCTCTTTGTTGTGCTTGAGGATCTCCACCTGCAAAATAACTTACCTGAAAAGCTGGTGGAGCACCATTCCTCATATACTGCCTTTCAATAGATGGAAACCTATCTCCATAATAAGTTTTTCTGTTGTTAAGTAGTTTTACTACTTCAGTAGCATCAGACTGAGTCATGGCCATAACATCTTTTTTTGACTGCTCTTCTGCCATATAAGATATTTTTTCTCTGGGTACACCAATACTAACTTGTGCAAGCTCAGCTTCTTTTAAATTACTATCAACAATCTTCCTCTGCATCTCAGGAGCCATATCAGCAGCAAGAGGCAGTTGAGGAATTCCTAACCATTTTGAATCAGTAACATATGTGTAGGGATCTTTTGCAATGAGATTATACTTTTCTTCTACTCTGGCTCTTATGTAATCCCCGCCTTCTTTGTAGAAGTTATATCTTCTTTGCTCAACCACATTTGTAGATTTAGCAAGGTTGTCAGTAAGGGCATCCCATCCCCTTAAAATCTGGGCATCCTGTTCAGGGCTAGTCCATATAACTGACTTCATTATCTTACCAGTGTCTTTTGCTGAATCTATTTTGGCATTAATATCCATATACTGCTCTGAATCTTTCTTCACACCAGACAATAGATAGTCTCTCATGCCAGGCATTTCTTCACCAGTCTTTCTTGCATAATCCACATCAGAAGCCAAAGCCTGGTTGTCAATATTTGATTTTGTTCTTTCTAAAGCCTTTGCTCTATGAAGACCAGCTATCTCCCAGTTTCTTTCAAAATCTGCTTTTAGATTCTTGTCATCAAATGCGTCTAGTTTCTGCCTCATACCATTGGATCTGTCAGGCCCACCAAGAGCCCACAAAGAACAAACATCATTACCCTCTTTATTCAACCATTCTCTATCCTGCCCAAGTCTTTGGTTGTATGCCACATTGGCAGTAGATAAAATCTGTGCTTTAATGTGTGGAGAAACAACAATCCCTTTCTCCTGTAGGGTGTTTATCTGGTTGGTAAGGTTGTTGTAGGCATCCTTGTATACAGCACCAGTCTTAATTCCTTCAGTAATATACTTATCACTGTATGTTGCTATGGTGTTGTTGTTATATGTGGTCTTCTTTGTAACAGCCTCTTCAGGAGTAATGATACCAAGACTAACTCTACCAGCTAATTCAGAATCTACAAGCTGATTATACAATCCCAAGTCTCCACTATCAGCAGCCAGGTTGGAGTACTGCATCAGGTGATTGTTCATATCCTGTTCTGCTCTAGTGATTGTGTTTTTCCAACCAGCTACTTGAAGATTAGTCCTGTTGTTTACATCAGTCAACTCATAGTCATTTGATAGTTTTTCTTTAACCTTAGCCCACTTAATATCACCAAATAACCCATCTCTCATGACATTGGCTTTTTCATTGTATATGTTGAAAAGTTCTTCTTCAGTATAGTTCTTAAAGTTAGGGTCTTTAGTCTGAATGTCAGTCATTATCTGATGACTTTGTGTCATCAAGTCTGTTCTTTTTCTGTAATACTCCTCTGACATTTCTGCATCACGCATCTTGTCACCAATGCCAGTAAGGCTGTCAGCCAGACTAGACACGGCAGCAGCTACCGCAACACCACCTTTTGCAACAGGTATCTCTGATCTTCTCTCTATGTCATATTTAAGAGCCTGAGATGTTTGTACAGAAGGAAGTACATCTTGTTCTATTGTAGGAACTTTCATTTAAACTCTCCTATTCAGTTGTACTTGAAAACCAACCCAAATCATTACCAAGGGAATAAACTGAAGTAGCTGTCTTTCCCATGCCACTCAAAAATATTGCATTGCCCTCAGCTTTAGCGGTTTCCATTATGTTACTAGCAGCTATGGCTGCATCTCTAATCCCATATGAAGCAGACAATTCATAACTCTCAGCCTGTGATCGTCTATAAGCAGCAGCATTCATACCATTGAATCTAATCAATTCTGTATTTAGAGCACCTTCTCTTGCACTTTCCATTGCTACATCAAGTGAGGAACCTGTACCAACAGAAACACCACTCTTGGCATAAGCCACATCAATGGCTCCCATCATGTCAAGCTGTTGATTGGTCTTCTGGATTAGCTGTATACCATATTTGAATTCTTCTAATCTTGCAGCTTCTCTCATGGTGTCAGCATCTTTTAGAGAGATGTTAGTATTGTACTCAGCTACTCTTTGCTTTTCAGCAGCAGCAGCTTCCCCCTGCTCTTCAGCAGCCTCTTTACCTTTTAAAGAACTAAATAGAGAAAGCCCAGCTCCTATAGCTCCTATGATTGCTCCCCACATAGTTTGCTCCTATTAATAATCATTAGTTTGAATTTCAGGGAATATACCTAACAGGTGTAGTGGCGTAGGTTGGTCACTCACCACATATACAGAAATATTTCTATCACATCCCTTTGGAAATTCCACAAATTTATCACCAGTAAAAATCTCAGGCGCACTGCCCATTTCATCAGCAGAACTCCTGAATGGTATAATATCTGCATCAGCTGAAGAAGATCCTATCTTAACACCCAATGTCTTGTATAGTCTTACTGCTACCTTCAGTACTTTCTTCCTCTTAGTTTGGGCAGTGCCAAAATCTGCACCAGCTTCTAACTTCATGGTTGAAAGGGTTGCTGTATATGGCAGTCCAGCAATAATCTGTGGGTATGCCCTATCTAGTTCTACAATACCACTTGATACTGTCTCAGTAGGTAATACAGCACCACTCACAGTTAAGGTTACTTCTAGTCCATTAAGGTGATCCAGTCCTGAAACAGTTGCTGTAGCTTCTCCATCATAAGGAATGGCACTGTCAAGATACCAACTGTCTTGTATTTCATCCCACTGGGTAGATTGAAACTGTTCCACAAACCTTGTGTAAGTCCCACTACTGGTGGCTCTTTTAACCACAGTCCATAACTCATCTCTATCTGTACCAGGAATAGAAGCCACTGCTTCAAAATATCCCTCAGTGGTGTGCTTGTGAAAACAGCTTATCTCTCTTTCTAACTCAATAGTTAGTCCAATCATTACACCATCTGCTCTTACCAGCCACACTATAGGTGTAGGGTAATCAGTATATGCCATGTCTACTATCCCTGATTCTGCAAATAAATGTTCAGATAGTACAGAAATGTCAGGAGATACCCAACCATCTACGTCATAGTTGTAGTATCGTTGTCTGAGTTTTTTACCGCCTCTTTGTATGAATAGTATAACATGAGCAACTTGCATGGCAGCAACATTGTTGGAACCATAAGTGGTCTCATTGGTTACTTTTACATTGGTTGGAGTTACTGCACTATTTGGATCACCAAACCTCCATTCCCCACCTATTGTACCTATATGTAATATCTTGTTGGCAGAATGCATCCAATTAATATTGTTTACTCTATCACTTGCTAGAGTGAATTCATAGGCATCATTTGCTCCAACATCCTCTTCAAAGTTCTCATAGTCATCTGTTTGACTGCCCCAAACTGTCTGAGGTTGAAACCAGGTGTTGCCAAAAACCAATCTCTCCTCATAAAATGCTATGGCACTAGGATAACCATTGGCACCACTCCATGATCCCTCCGACCATTGATAAGTAGATGACACTGGAAGTTCCTTGATTACTGTTCCACTGACTTGAGTAGGACTAATATAACTAGTTACTTTTACATAACCATATTGATTCAACTTACCTATGCCTACATTTACAGTACCACTTGTGAAGTCTCCTGTCTTTACACCTATTCTATAGTATATGTGATCATCCAATTCTGTAATTGCTGTGGATGTATTGTCTGTGATTACTGCGTAGTCCAACCAGTTTATACCAAAATCTGGACTTCTCTGTACTGTTACTGATGCACTCCAAGTGCCTGTAACTTCTATTATTACTACTTCATTTGAGTCAAACTGCATCTCATCTGAAAATTGATTTTCTGCTGTAATAGCTCTACTTCTTTTGTTTGTACCTCTAAACTTCCAGAATGATCCCACATGAGTAGAATAGAATGGTTCAACTCCTCCAGAAGCAGTCAGAATTGTACCAGCTCCAGCAGCAGTGGCAGAGGATGAAAGAAGATAAGTATCCTCATCATTCTCATCTTGAAATGGGCCATTGACAAATGGAACATTTTCTACTGTCCATTCAGCTACATCATAATGAATTAGTTTTTGTGGGTGAATTTCAGGGTGGACTAAATACATAACATCTGCATTTTGTACAAACTTTACATCTCTTACATACTCAGCAGGGTAAGGAGTGGCTATTTCATAGGCTACACCAGATACTTGTACTTGACCACCATCTGTGTAAAATCTCATGTAGTAATCGCCCATCTCTATAACATAGGCATTATCTTCATTATACACAAATGAAAGTAGTACAGTCTCTTTAGATGGGTCTTTTACAGTTGCAATATATCTTGTGCCAGGTCTTTTGAATACACCACCATGAGACCATACACATAGATTTTCTAGGGTGCTGCAACCATTGTTGTAAACTTTTATGTCTGCCCTACCATCTAATCTGGGGCTTAGTTCCCCAGCAGTAAAGTTGGAGTAAATTGGTGTTACTTTTGACATTTGTTAGCTCCTTACTGAGACCCAAGATCCTTCTACAAATGCATAAGCTGGTGACTCTTGTGAATCTACCAGCCTTGCTTTATGCACTGAGTTCTGAAACTTTGCTTCCATTGCATTTGCAAGTGTAGCATTTTGTGTTAAAGGTAGGGCCAATTGAGAAGCTAGGTAGAAAACCGCAGCTTCTATAAAAGCTGAGGATAGTTCATTGATGTCTGTTATTCTTTTGATATACTTTATTTTCAGTGATTCATTGTTAGTGTATATCATCCTACCTTCTTTCCTATATGCTATGTCATCTTCAACCGACACTATTCTTAAGCAGAAAGGGTCTGTAGGAAGTTGATAAGCATGGCTCCATTCATAGAGTGGCTCTGCGGTAGACTCAGCCAATGATGCCCTCACCAAAGCAAATGACCAAGGAAACAACTGAACAAGGTAGTCCAAGCTTTGATCAAAGATTGCATTACAAAGTCTTGCTTGCTCACTGGTTTCTGTCAAGGAAGTGATGGTATCTACTCCTATTCTTACTAGTGCTTGATTACATATGGAAACTTTACTAGCCATTGTTAGCCCTCTTTATTAAAGTTTGGGGCAGAGTTGCCCCTGCCCCTATAACATAACCAACTAAGGTTACGGAGTTCTTAAAATTCTTCCAACATGGGTCTCTTGCATACGAGTAGCACCCATGCTAATCCAGGTGAAGATCTGCTTGGTGTAGTTCAAATCAGCACGCTCATCAATACGAGTAAACATGCCACTTGGGCCTTTACCGATTGAAAGCAGTGCACCGTCTTGCTGCCAGAAGAAGATCTTCCTTGCAGCGGAAGCCATTCCAAGTCTCTCTGAACGCAGCCATTTGAAGCCCAAGAATGTATCAATCTCACCATTGACCAGGGCTTTAACAGCCGCATAGTCAGCACTGGTGAACTGAGTTACACTCAAAGCACTTGCAACATCAGCAGCGCCCATGCAAATGAATCTGCCTTCAGCTGGAACTTCAGCCGCATCTAATTTCTGTTTTGCAGAAATAACAGCAGCCAGAGTCATAGCACCAGAGATAGCAATATCATTTCCAGTGTCATAACCAGTAGAAGTAGAACCGGTCTTGTCGGTATATGCAGTACCATCAAGAGCGGCGATAACCACATCGTCCTTCAACTGATTCAAAGTAGCAGCAGCACTTCTAACATAAGCAGAGGTTGGCTCTGCCCATCCCATGCGGATCTCATCCAGCTTGGCCAGATAAGGAACGATGGTGTAGTTAGCGAGTCCTACTCTCCTACGATAGTGCGTAGGTAGATTCAAAGTAGTAGAAGCAGTTCTGTCAGTTACAGTGGTGTAACCAATAGCCCCTACTTGATTGAAGAATTCATACTCACCTTCCTGTGATTCTTGAGCCACATTATTAGCGAGGCGTGCTTCCTCTTGCATTGCAAGTAGTTGCACATTGTCATTGTAAAGTTGTACATAATGATAATCTGGAGTTGTTGCCATAATAAGGCACCTCTCTTTTTAAGAATGAGAAACCAAAAAAGTTTCTCTAGGTGCCACAGAGAATTATCCTTACGGGTTCAACAGTGGTAATACAGGTTGGGCTCTTACGAGTTGTCCATAATACTATCAAAGGTTTGGTAGGGTCAGAGACTTGTCTACTTTTCCTTTGGGTAAGCCAGTCTGTAAAGTCTTTCAACTTCTTTAACTGCTTCATCATGTCTTAAATGTGCTGGCTTTAAATATGCTTCATGTAGATCATTGTTCTTGTTTGACATAATATCTTTTGCTTTGGATAATGCTTCAGCTGGTGTATATGTAACTGGTTGACCTGAAACATTTGTGTTATCCTCAGACATACCATCTGCAATCTTGGATAAAAACTTCACAAGTTTGGGTTCTTTGTCAGCACCCATCTTCTTCATCCAATCTCTTAGATCTGCATCTCCAAACTTGGTCACTATTCCATTAATCTTCTTAATCTTCTCATCATATGCGCCGCCCCATTCCTTTTTTAATTCAGTCCACTCACCATCAATCCTTTGTTTGTAAGTGTCAATCGTGACTTTCTGACTATCTGCAATGTGGCTCTCCACTTGTTTCCAGAGATCTTTAGTAGCCTTCCTGTTAAGTCCATTTGCAAAAGCTTGTTTCCTGAAATTCTCCTTCATCTTACTTAGATCTAAGGTGTGGCCTTCCACTTTTTCAAACTCATAGTCAGTGTCTTTGTCAGGTCTACCTAAGGCTTTATGAAAAGCATCCCACACTTCAGGGGCATCTTTTTCAGTGGGTACTATTAAGCCTTTTCTACCAACCAAACTCTGTGCATTTTTGTAGTTTTTAGCAAGTGTAACTAAGTCAGGAACATTTGCCATAACAGCATCTTCAGCTAGTTCCTTTGGTATAAATTCTCTGTAGTTCTTTGTTACATGCTCCGTAATTTGTTTCTTTACTTCTTCATTTGCAAAATCAATCTTTACTTCATCTTCTGCCATAATCTTTACCTCATCAATTGTCTGTAATACAGGGTCATAGACTGATTGTCCTTATCAGATTGATTAACCTGTTTAATGCTTACTTCTTTCTTTTGCTCTCTACCCAGGCAGCTAACTTATCTTGCATATTGTCAGCCCATTTGGACAGGCCTGGGTTATCATTCTTGTTCCAGGTGTGTAAGTTAGTCAATGCTCTTGACACAGATGCCCAGCCTTTACTGTTAACCAAACTCTCAAAGTGGCTCATAGGCATACTGTCAACAGACTTACCTTCTGGAACAGCTAAGATACCTTCATTCTTAACTGGTATGTTGACCTTTTTCTTTTTCATCACCAACATCATCCTTTATTCTTTTTAGAATATGTAGGTACATTCTTCTTGCACCTTCTTCATATTGGGTCTCTACAAAAGCATCATAGTTGCAATGCTTTCTTAGGTCTTCCAAGACCTTCTTACCCTCATTACTTCCAAATATAAATCTGTATGCACCCTTTAAATCTCTTAAGTCTTGTTTATCCATATTACTGATTCATCACCTTAGATAGGTTCTGCACTCCTTTTGATCCTTCTTTAATAGTCTCAGCCTTTTGCTGAGCCATGGCTGCTTGTGCTTGTTCAGCCTGAGCTTTAGCTCTACCTTCTCTGATCTTTGTGACCAACTTCTGGTCTCTCAGCATGCTGGCTGGAGCACCATTGATGTCTGCATAGATATGAATGACCTGATCAAGATCAATATTGTCAAAGACTGCTGGATTAATCTGAGCAAGATTTCCTGCCACAGTTAGCACAGAATTGACAGCCTGTAGTTCATGAACCCTCTGTGATTTAGCAAGAGGAGAAATGAACATCAACTTCATATTCTTATTCTTGATCTGTTCCGGTGTGTCTTTAAGGATGGGATCTCCATTGTCATCCAGGGAGATCTGTAGGATACTAATGATTCTATCAATCAGTGGAGCAAGAAACTCATAGTTCAACATACCAAAGGTAGGAGCCAAGATCCTTGCATTCTCTTGTTGTCTTGCTCTTACTTCTTCAGCGGTCAGTTCTCTCTTGTCCAAGAGTAATAGTTGGTTCATGTAGAAGGCATCTGATATAGCTTCCCTCTTCTGCACCAACATGTCAAAGGTTAGAGGCATGTTGGAACCAATAAGTAATGGTTCTATCCTTGCTTTCATGGTAGCATCATAGTAGATAATGGATCCTGGTGCAGCTTTTACATCACCAAACCCCTCATCAGGAACCTGCAATGCTGGATTTGCTATCCTCTCACCAGCCATTAACAAGGTTTTTGCCATAGCATTCAAGGTCTTGATGTCAGGCATAGCCATTAAACCAGGGCCTCTACCATATTTCTCACCAGTTTCTTTCAACCATCTTGCTACTGCATATGGAAATACCACATAACCACTATCTTTAATCATGTGTTTTGATTCATTTTCTACCCAAACTGATGCATATTTCATATTTTTTGGGTCTTTTTTACCTGGATCAAACACTTTTCTTGGGAAAACAAAGTGAGAAACTATAAAATTTGTTTCTGGATTTTTGTCATATTCTTTCTTAACTTTGTCTGAGACAGCCTCTTCTCCAAATTCTTCCATCATCTGTTTGGCTGTCATCTTAAACTTTCTTACCATAGTATCAATGACACCTTCTGCATCCTCACAAAGGAAAACTTCCCTGATAGGACGGGCAGAGAAACTAAGTTCCTTGCCTGATTTCTTACTACCTTCAATGTAAAGAACTCCTGTACCATATGCCACCAAATCAATGTACATTTCATTGACTTCTGCATAGAAGTTACTGTTCTCAAGTACTCTTAATATGATGTCAGTGGTCTCTTCAAACCATTGTCTAACATCAAGGTTGTCATTTAGTTCAGGATCATCAACTGCTAAAGTAAACCACTTAGAGGTAGGATTGGTAAGCAATGAATTCAATGCAGCAGCCAGCCTCATAGTAGCCAAAGTAGGTAAACTGTCATAGATATCCTTCTGACTTCTCTGAGTGCCTGGTATATCATCATACCTGATAGGCATTTTGTGAGGTAAGATATAGGTTCCAACATCTTCCCACGCCGACTCCCAGGTAGTTCTGTCTGTTTCAAGTTGTGATTGAAAGGACAATAAGTCCTTTACGTCTTCTTTTAACATGTTATCACCTCTATGCCACAGCTTCTAGTGTGGGAATATATATGAAAGAGCTGACCTGGCTTGGATCTGAATACAACATAGCCTGTCTGCCTACTCTTTTTCTTACTGATCTTGCAGCTTTTTCTGCTTCATCTGATAATGCAAAAATAGAAGGTGGTTCAACAGTTCCCTCCCCACTACCACCAGCAGTAGGAGCAGCAGTAGGAGCAGGAGTTGCAGGGGCAGCAGTGCCACCACCAGCAGTATATCCCATACCATAACCGCCATCACCACCAGGGCCAGTTGTGCC
>Ga0208980_10000687_pt1 | contig 19561 bp, 20 predicted proteins | sample WetSurMetagenome_3_FD_187993 | JGI IMG/M metagenome (GOLD analysis project Ga0208980, IMG submission 187993) | Wetland microbial communities from Twitchell Island in the Sacramento Delta, sample from surface sediment Aug2011 Site A1 Bulk (version 2) | ecosystem: Environmental > Aquatic > Marine... | reverse complement strand
CCGGGACGCTGATCATGCGGCAGGCGCCGCGCAAGGGTCCTTCCAGGATATGCAATCCACTAGCACTTATGGCCTATACGAATACAAGAATACCTATACGGCCAGTGGGAGCTCGACCCAATACGTGTTCACGATTAAAGTGACCGACGGCGCTGGTCATGTCACAACGCATAGTGGCACGTTCGTCGTAGTGCCGGCTTAGTTTATCATCTCTCCCAAGGGGCAGCCTTGTCAAGAAGCGCGGTGATTGAGCCTCGCGGCCCGCCCTTCATGAGCTGAGCATGCGAGAGCACCCGCATTCCCTGCAGTCCTTTCATTTCGCTTCCCAGGCCAGCCTTGTGCAGCTCCTTGTTCAATAGCTCTTTCGCGTTTTCATAGGGGCGCCTGATGATCGTCACCCATCTTCCATTCTCGATGTATGGCGATACCATAGCTGCCTCCTTCCATTTCTCCACGAAATGGATGCTGTTCTCGCTAGTGACCGGAGGGCCGCTGTGCTTCATGGCCGTTGGGAGCTTGTCCGTCTGCAATTCCATGATCAGGTCGACCTTGCTTCCCCTTACGGAGAATGAACGGTCGAGCACTATGAACCCAGACGACTCCAAGGTGCTCTGCATGCCCTCAAGGGTCCTTCGGACCTGTGGGTATAGGTTATCGTCCGTCAGATCAGGTCTAGGTAGCTGTACCATTACCAACTTGGTCCCTCTCCTCCTCAGTTCCCCGGAGATACGGGAGCGACTCCAATCAGGCCGAGCCTTAGGAAAGAAGAAGTGCAGGTCGGGCTTTTCCAAGAACTCCTTGCTGGCACGGACGAAAGTGGCCAAATTTTGCAGGGACAGCGCCGAGGCGACATTCCTTTCCCGATCCACCGGATCATAGAACGTCATGGGCGAGTTGAACCTACGACATACGCCCTCGGTGAGCGAGAGGCATATGCCCTCCCTCCAATCCTTGCCAGCCTCGAGGACGCCCTCAAAGTTCCCGTATCTCAGAATCAGAAGCTCGACCAGATACCCAGAGAAGCCTTGGATCTTCGCCTCGGCGCTGTAGGTGTCGATCCCCTTCATGAATTGCTTCAGCAAACGCGCTTGATCCTGTTGCCCTGGCTTGAGCTGGGATTTGATGTAGTCCGTATGGAAAGGAGTGCGGTCAACCGCCGAACGCAGCTCGGACGGGCTAGCGATCGCGTAGCAAGGCACTATGTCGACTTCGAAGCCTCTGAACTTGCCGTGGATGTAGGGGTGTTCGGCATAGCGTTCCTCACCGCCGAGGACCCTCCTTCCGATGCCAAGTCCATGCTTCTCCAGTTCTTCCCTTGATGTGTTGGGAGGAAAGAGCACGAAAACGTCCAGGTCCGGAGGGAATACATAGGTGTCCTTGGCCGTAGACCCCACCAGTTTCACCTCAAGCCTATAGGGGGCTTTATCGGCCTGGGACCTTACTTTGGCCAGGATGTCATCGACAGCCTTCTGCACCCTGTGCCTTTGCGCGGGGCTGGGCGATACCCTCTCTAGGACCTCCTCCAACATTGCCATTGTAACCATGATTGCGCCAGAGGTGCGATATAGTTTCGCCAATAGGGATGTTTGGTGTCTAAGGCCGATGTTTAGGTGGGGATTCAGAACAGATTCTTAGGAGGAAAGTTGAGCCACCGACCTCAGACACCAAATTTGCGACCCTCGATGTTGTATTTAAACCTATATTAAAGGACCCGTCGATAATTCGTAGAAATCTGTTGCAGCTCGAGGCATGCAAGCCTCAACCAGATGATGAATAGTCTATGGAACTTCGTCGAGCCAAGTAGGGGGACCCCTTATTGTCGCGTTCGCAACCTGAGTAAATAGGTCGATACTTATCGTCATAGTGAAATGCTAAAAGCACGAAACATTTGAGGAGCTAGACCTGCGGCCGTCCAAGAAAAACCTGGGTAGATCGAAGGTTTTCTGATGAGCTCGATAGAGCGGGCTTCATCAACCCATCAATGTGCCTCTAGATCACAATCCGAGTTCCACCGCGACCTTCCTCATTCCTTCTAATGAGATTGCCAAGAACTCGTCTCGGGGAATCCCGATATGCTCGCATTGCATTATCCTCTCTCGGCTGACGCCCTTAGCGAAGTCCTTGGAGCCGAACTTCTTGACGAGCGATTCGGGCTTGACGTCGCTCAGCTTCTTCGAGGGCATTACCAAGGCAGAGGCTATCACCAGCCCCGAGGAAGCATCAGCGGCGACCAGTGCCCTTTTCATAGGTGTGTCCACAGGCACCTTGGTATGTTCACTGTTGTGTGCCAATATGCATTCAATCACCTCCTCGTCCACCTTCCCCTTCAGCATCTCCTGCGCCCTTAGGCAATGGTCCTCGGCACCGGTGCAGACCTCGAAATCAATATCATGCAGGATTCCGACAAGCTCCCATCGGGCATCATCCTGACCTAATCGGATGGCGATCTGACGCATGACCGCGCCCACCGCGATCATGTGCTTGACGTTGTTCTCTTTCTTCACATGCTGGCGCACCAGTTCTAGGGCTTCCGCGCGATCCATGCAAGTACCAATGATAGAAGAAGCTCCATACTATTAATGCGAAGCCCCAACGCTCATTCCTCGCCCACTGGTGCATGCTGAGACCCCAGTCGGCCTCCGCACGGTTATCTTTTCACCTATCGACAGCGTCATGAAATCTTCCGCGGCGATGGTACGTACGTTCGACTCCTCCTCCACGAACTCAATTTGCTTTTGGATCCCATCATGGATGAACTTGGAACCGAAGTGGGTCAGAACGGCAAGCTCCGGTTTGAGCTCGATTGCCATGGCCGCCGCGTCCTCGGTGCTCATGTGGAATCTGACGCGGGACTTCAGGGGCCGGGTAACGTTCATTATCAGGGCTTTCGCTCCCCTATGGTCATCCAGTACCTCTTGCTTCAGCTCTGTATCCCCGACGTATGAGACGTCCCCAGATCGAGTGAGGAAACGGAAGCCCACGCCATCGGGGTCGCTGTGGCAGGTGCGGGTGGCCTTGATGTGCAACCGCTTCACGACCAGATCATCCCCGGGCGCCATGGTGATGGACCGAGGAACGATTCGCTTGTGATATGCCGATATGGCCGGGCCGAAATCGACGTTCCCAAGGATCACGCTTTTGCTTCCGGCAAGCACCCCGCGTCGTGAGAAGGAGCAGGCCGTCATCCCCTCGACCAAGACCTCGGCGTCGCCGTAATGATCAGGGTGGCAATGCGAGATTAGCAGGGCATCGGTCTTGGCCGGGTCTATTCTCAGTTCGCGCATGGCAAGCGCGGCGCCCGGACCTGGGTCCAAATGAACCCTCGCACCGTCCTCGATGAAAATGCCGCCAGTGCGCCGGACCTGGTATACGGTGGCGAACCTGCCGCCCCCGGTCCCCAGGAAGGTTATCTTGACCATAGTCCTCGTTCTAAAGCCCCTTCCGCCTATTTACTGCTGCGGGCGCCTCCAATCCAGTCTGGAAAGTTTGATTATAGTCCAGCTGAATGAGGCCATGGTGTCATGAGCAGAATCCTAGTAAAAGGGGGCCAAGTGGTCACCCAGAACGCAATAAGAGAGGTCCTGGTAGCCGATGTTTTGATCGAGGATGGGAGGGTCGTCAAGGTCGGGAAGGTGACGGACTCCGTGGACGAGGTCATCGACGCCCGCGGGGACATAGTCATGCCTGGCCTGGTCAACGCGCATACCCATGTGGCCATGTCAGTGATGAAAGGGATCGCCGACGATCTGCCGTTCGGGGATTTCCTGGACAAAGTCTTCGCCGTGGACGCGAAGCGTCAGGAAAAGGACATCGACGTCGGGGCAAGATTGGGTTGCTTGGAGATGATCCGCTCCGGCACGACCACCTTCGTGGACATGTATTACTCCGAGGACGTCATCGCCAAGGCGGTCGAGGATTCCGGTATCAGGGGTGTGCTCTGTTGGGCCGTGTTGGACCAGAGGTTCACCACTCAGAAGGGTGTGCCCTTGGAGAATTGCAAGCGCTTCTACGAAGCGCACAAGGGCCAAAGGAGGGTCATCCCTGGGATAGGCCTGCAAGGCGTCTATGTCTGCAGCGAAGAGACCTTCCTTGGTGCGAAGGAGTTCGCCTTGGAGAACGAGCTGCTTTTGCATTTTCATCTCTCCGAGACGAGGAAGGAGGTCTACGACCACAAGGACAAGACCGGGAAAAGGCCGGCGGAATGGCTCTCCCAGATCGGTTTCCTTGGACCTCGATGCCTAGCGGCTCATGCCGCATGGCTCACCATCAACGAGGTCAAAGCCCTAGCAAGGGCCAAGGCCTCCATCGCCTCTTGCCCCGTTTCCAACATGAAGCTGGCGACAGGGGGGGTCGCTCCCATCCCCGAGATGCTGGCTGAGGGTGTGAACGTCTCGCTGGGCACGGACGGTTCCACTACCAACAATAGCCTAGACATGTTCGGGGAGATGAAGACCCTCGCTTTGTTGCAGAAGTCCAGCCGCTGGGACCCGACGGTGGTGAAGGCGCAGCAGGCCTTGGATTTCGCCACCCGAAACGGGGCTAAGGCGATCGGGCTGGAAAGCATGATAGGCTCGATAGAACCGGGCAAGATGGCCGATATGATAATCTTGGACGGGTCGTCCCCGAACCTGCGACCCATGCTCCCCAGCAACATCGTGGCCAACATAGTCTACTCCAGCAATGCTGGCGACGTGAAGACCACCATCTGCGATGGTCGGGTTCTGATGCTGGATAGAAAGGTCTTGTCAATGAACGCAGAGCGGGTTCTCGTGGCCGCCGAGGAAACTGGACGAGAGCTGCTTGGAGCTTGATGCGATTAGCTGCAGCGCAATCGCATTATGAAGGCCGTGCCCTTGGGGCTGTTATCCTCCACGGTGATCGTCCCTCCATAGCGCTCCACGACCTTCTTCACGATGAATAGCCCAAGTCCCGATTGGCCACTCTTACCGTACTTGAATCCCTCCTGCCAGATCTTGGGCTTTACCTCATTCGGGATGCCTACCCCTTGGTCGGATATCCTCACCTCGCAGAATCCGTCGTTCTGCGGGGCGATGCTGATCGACATCACCTCGCTGCCCGAGTGGTTGATGGCGTTGTTGATGATGTTCTCGAAGACCGAGCCCAATGCGTCGTCCGCCAGGACATAACCCTCTCCCCTGACCTCGAAGTGCATCTTCTGGCCGATGAACTTCCTGACGACCTCATCGACCGTGGCGCGAAGGTTGATCATCTTCATCTCCTTGGGCGAGATGACGACCTCTACCTCTTTCATCTTCCTGATTATGTCGACTGAGCGGTCGACAGCGTTCGTGGCCGATGTCAGGAACTTGTCGTCCTTCTTCATCCGATAGATCTCGAGGGATCCGCCGATGACCGTGAGGTTGTTGAGGATGTCGTGGCGGAGGATGCTGTTGACCACCTTCAGGGTCTTGTTCATCTCCTCCATGTTCCTCTTGTCGATGGCCCATTCGATGATGCTAGGGAGCGTGATCTCATCGAAGTGCCACATTATCGCGTGGTTCTGGGCACCCATGTGGATGGATTTCTCGATTCGGATCTGGTCGTTACCATCGGTCAGGATGGTGATGGGAGCGCGGGGCACCTTCTCCTTGAAGCGACCCAAAGCATCAAGGCCAGCGCAGTCGGGCAGGTCCAGGTCCATCAGGACGCAATCGAACATGCTCTGCGAAGCCTTGCTTATCCCCTCCTCCAATTTGGAGGCTTGGGCCGTCTCGAAACGTACCTTGGGCGAGCGAGTCAGCATGTCCAGAACCCGATCCCTCCGCTCACGGTTGGCGACTATGAGCAGCACCTTGATTATACCCCTGGACATTGCTTGACCCCTAGGACTGCGAAGCGAGGATGAACTATCCGGGCACAGTTGTTTCTTGTTTGGAATCTTCGATATTAAAGGCTTACTCGCTGAACTTCGTAGCTGATAATCAACTCTTAGGACGGGAAAGGTCGAAAATCATCAGTGCCAGATGTTTGAGGAGGATCTTCGCCGCAAACTTAGCGATTTACGGAGACTTGGCGATTCATCGCCTGTCCTACCAGATGAAAGAAATAAGAGTCCCGACTCCCGGATTTGAACCGGGCGCCTGCTGATAACGGCTGGAGACCGGCATGCCGGAAACCTACTACAGTCAGCCGCTCTAACCAGACTGAGCTAAGTCGGGTACGGACCCTATTACGGCTACCATATTTGAAATTTTGTCAAGGTCGATGAGTCTGAAGATGTTGTCTTTCAATGAGCATTTGAACTAACGGGGGGAAAGAGTTTTCAACGATTGATTTGGGGACGATAATCTTTATATAGGCTACTAGTGTTATCATTTGTCCGACAAAGGGGGTCTACTCGACCTCTAATGTCTCCAGGGTGCGGAGATGGAGGATAATGATCTGGAGAAGGTCACTTTGCGCCTACCAGCGAGGTACATAAGAGCCCTCGACTTCCTGGTAAAGGTGGATGACTTTCCCTCTAGGTCCGAAGCGATCCGTGCCGCCATTCGCGACTTCACCTATCAAAGGGTGGAGCTTGTGATGGACAAGGTCAAGAAAATGGAGGACGCGGAGAAGACCTTAGCGGCAATGGAGAACTTCGAGGAAAAATACCTTAAAAAGTAAGCCTGAGAGAATGGGATGGGATGCACTTTCACTCAGTTCAGAGATCACGATTACCTCCCCCCTTTTTTTTCTTTTCTTGAAACGGCGTACGCTCGACCTTGATCAATGCTTCTGGTCAAAAGGTACCCTTCTCATGAGGTACATATCATCATAGACCTCGAAGCCGAACCGCTCGTAGAGCTTGAGGACATCATCCTTGCAAAAGAGCAATGTGCACTCCACCTTTCCTAATAATGGATGCTCAAAGATGGCGTCGAATATCATTCTGGTCAGACCTTTCCCTCTGAGGTCTGGATGCACCACCACGTCCAAGATCACAGAGCGATAGACGTCGTCGGAGATGACGCGCGCGAAGGCGCAGAGCCTGCCCGTGGCCTTATCGGCCACACCGAAGAGGTAATGAGATTCGGATAGCATCCTTTGCACATCCTCCTTGCTCCTAGCACGTGCCCAATAGGTGAACTGGTACAGATCCATGAGGTCGTCGACCTGACCAGGCGTCAAAGAGCCAACCACGACGAAGGTCATGCTCACGCACCTATGCAGTCGAGAGCAGCTCAGCCGATATAGCCGAGGTCCTCGCGCTTCGGCTCCTGAGGTGTCTCAATCTCCTTGAGCTTCGAGGTGATGAGGTCGATCTGCTCCGCCTTGCTCTCTAGCTCCTTGAAATCGATCTCCACGGACAGTATGGAGGCCAGAACGCGTAAAACGGCCTCAGCCCCCTTCGGGTCCACGAAGTATCCTGAGGTCTCGCCCATTAGACACACCGCCTTCATGCCGTCGATCTTACCAAGGCCCAGGAGGAGTCCGCTCGCGCCAACGATGCCGCTCCCTGGCTCGCCCTTGGAGAAGACCACGCCCCTGCCCTTCATCTCTTCCACTAGAGCAGTGTCGGTGGCGGCCCCCAGGACCCGAGGCTTCTCGATCATCTTGCCTATCCCGTAGCCACCGAGGGTGAATATCATTTTCACCTTCCACATTTTGGCCAGGTTTAGGACGAAGTCCGAGAGCTCGTACTGGCCCTCAGGCGTGAGGCCCTGATAATCGCCAGTCAAGAAAATGATGTCCGGGCGCTTGCCCTCGCCCTTGGAGTAGTACAATGAGTTGGAGACCAGCCGGATCACGCCCTCGTCGTCCAGCAATACCTGTGGTGGGAAGAATTTGGAATAGATGTCCGCGAACTTCACGGCCTTGACCTGCTCTACCATGTGCTCGGCCGCCAATTTGCCGACGTTGCCGACACCGGGCAAGCCCTCCACTATGACGGGGGATTCGAACTCTGGTTCCTCGTAGTATACGACTTTGATGTTATCCATTACTTTCACCTCTCTCCTTCTTCAGCCTGCGCCGATACTCCCCGTATCGGTCCTCAGGGGAATATCTCGGAGGCACAGGGACCGAGGTCGGCGTGCCGCATTTCTTGCACGTCGGGTCCAGAGTGTACTCCTGGCACGTCGGGCACTTTCTAAATGAGGTCTTCATCTTTAACCTTTCCTTGGGGAGATGATGCCTGAGGTAGAAGAACTTGCTCTAGAATCACTTCGCGTCCCTATGGAACGCGCCCTCTCCACCACAGCTCTTGATCTCCTCGATCATGACATCGGTGATAAGGCGCAGCTCCTCTTCCGCCACCTTGTAATCTGGGGCGTTGATGACTATGCGGTATCTAGGCGCACCGACGTACTGGACCTTGACGCGGTTCTCAGCCTGCGCTGTGCCTTTCAAAATGGCCTTTTTGATACTGTCCACGCCGTCCGGGGCCGGGCATTTGAGCTCCATGATCCCGGATATCTGGACGAAAGGCGGGGTAACGTTCTCCTTGGCCACCTCATAGAAGACCTTGGTCCAATCTCCGGAGAGGTCGTTCTCCTCCAGCGCGTTCTCATTGGCCGCACAATGCTCGAAAGCTGAATAAAGGGTCCCGAACTTGTCCACCATCTCATCGCCGAAGCGGTCAAAGCATTGTTCGACTGTGACTCCCAAGCGCTCGGCCACGATCTCCAAGAGCTTTTGAGCCTTGGTTTCGTTCTTCCATTGTTGGATCTTTTCGCGGCGCTGGTGTTCATTAACGGATTTCAAGGAGAGGTCGATGTGCCCCTTGGAGGTGTCCACGCCCAGGACCTTGCAAACGACCTTCTGGCCCTCGCGGATGTAGTCCCGTATGTACTTGACCCATCCAGTCGCCACGTCCCTGACGTGGACGAAGCCTTCCTTGTTGCCGTACTCGTCTAAAGTGACAAAAGCTCCGAAGTTCTTGACGTTCTGGACAGTGCAGACGACCAGCTCGCCTTCCTCGGGGAACTCGGAGACCCGGGGCATTTAGTCTACCACCTCTAGCAGCTGTCCCTTGACCACTCCATTGCCCCCCTTGGGCTTGATCAAGGTCGAGCCGCATACGTGGCATGTGACCGGGGTCGCCGGCCTCTTGAATGCGACCTGCTCGTTTTGGCAGTCCGGGCACTTTACCTTCACGAAATTGCTTGTGTGCACCATGTGGATCACTCTGACAGCTCGAACTTCTTGGCGCGGAAGCATGTTTTCTGGTGCGCCTTCTTGCATTTCTTGCAGCGGTACCTGAGAGCGACGCGCTTGGTCGGCTTCTCGCGCCCCTCGGGCTTTGGCCTGGGGAAACCACCGTAACCGGATGTGGCGCGCCTGAATCTCCTTTGCCCCCACTTCAGCTCGCTGGCCTTCTTCTTCTTGACCCTCTCCACCTCATGCTCGCTGTGCTTCTTGCAATAGGGACAGTAAGTTTCGATGTTCCTGGGCATCTTCATATAGGTTCACCTCGGAAGCAGGATGCCCTAATACTCATTTCATATATAAGCCAAACGCCCTCATCGGGATTCCTTGGCTTTCACTCTAAGGATGAGCCAGATGTATTATTCATTCCCTTTTCAATTCTATTTCCTGATTCGGAACAACTGGACTGCCCTCATCTAATTATCAGAGGAACTCAGACGAATATATCGTCTGTCCACATATCTTATTACGACATAGGTCAACCCCTAATTTCAAGGGGGAGCTAATGAAGGGAGCAGCCGTATTCCTGATCGCGTTCGGTATCATGTTTGTAGTGACTCTGATAGTTCCAACATTGCCTCCAGGCGGTTAGATATATGATGCTGTAATTGGTGTGGACACTGATTATGATGTCGTAGGCGTTGCAGCCCCGACCCTGGCCGCAGCGCTTTTCAATGCTGTGATTTACGGCGTCATAGTCTGGCTGATCTACGACCTGTTCATTGCCAAAAAGGTCAAGAAAGTTCCTGTCGACAAAGGTCAGAATTAGGGCTAGGGAGTAGTCGACCTGGACGCTCCTTGAGATAATAACATCCAGAATCGGTAACAGAGACCTGAGCTATGCGATTAGACGATTTCAAATGCTCCATCAGGCCATCGTTCCTCAGTTCTCAGCAACTCATAAATACAATAACCTTCAATGGTAAAATGGGAGATGATAAGGCAAGAACATCCTAAAGGCCATTTCTGTCGTCATCGGGGTGATTTTACTTATTGCCCTGGGTTTGTTCATTTTAGGCTATTTATGACATCAAAAATCAGGTCGCAATAATAGTCGGAAGGGCCCCTCACATCCCGAAGGAGCAAGCTTATAGAGCTAGGCGCGACCATTCTCACCTGGGGAAGTCGATATGGCGAGTCCGAGCCTAACCCTTGCATCAATCTGCGTCTTGACGCTAACCATCGCGATGGTGATGACCTCTGTGGTCGGAGAATGTTCCACATGTCAGACCTGGGGCTATGACGCGCAGCATACGGGAGTCAGCAAGGCAGGGATGAGCATGAATCAAGGGGGCATAGCTTGGTCTTTCGATACCCAAGGGCCTTGGCTAGCAGCACCTCCTGCCTTGGATGACCAAGGTCATCTCATATTGGGAGATGCCATGGGCAGGATCCTTTGCCTTGATGCCCTTAATGGACATGTGATTTGGGAAGCACACGTCCCCTATGGAGTTGTAAGCCTTCCCACAATCGCGCCCAATGGTACGATACTCGTAACATCCAACAATGAATTCTCAGCACCTCCCAACGGTGAAGGATGCCTTAGCGCCCTCTCTGCGGATGGTGCCGTACTTTGGTCGACCATCTTCAATGGCAGTCTGACCGCCCCAACCCTCGCTCCAAACGGGGTAATCTATGTTTGTGAGAAGGGTCTTTGGAACCCCCAGGATTCTGCCCTGTACGCGGTTGCGCCCAACGGTTCGGTTCTCTGGAGGTCCAAGCCAAACGTTACCTTTTGCCCCTCTCCTGCACTAGGCCTCGACGGTACCATATACGTGTCATTCCAGAACAATCCTGTGATCGCCTTTTATGCGAATGGTACTGTCAAATGGTCCGCGCTCCCGATCTCCGATCCTGGTGAGGTAACCGTTCTCATGAATTGCGGAGCCATATCGGTCGGATTGGACGGGACCGTCTACGCAGGCTCGTACGATTTCACCTTTTCCGGCTACTATCCAAATGGCACAGTCAAATGGACTGCGGCCTGCCAGGACAGGATGGTGGGAGGAATCGCCCTCGCTCCAGACGGAACCATACTGGCAAGCGGGAGAGGCCCGGGATCCGATTGGAGCTGCGCCCTCTACGCATTCGATCCAATCGGGAATTTGAAATGGCGATATGAGGCTCCAAGCGCCTTCTTCGGCGCCCCTTGCATCTCTGATGATGACCTCATTTTCATCCCTGCCCAAACCCAACAGAGTTCCATCGCTGATTATGTGATCGTCCTGACATTGGACGGAAAGGAGTCCTGGAGGATGGGAGGCTTCGGCATGCTTAATACATTCGATTATTACTCCCCAATCACCTTAGGTCCAAATCAGACAATTTTCATGCCGGCGATAGGGCAATACAGCTCGATACTTTACGCCATAAACGTTGGTAGGCCGACCGTCCCTCTTGAGGCAAGCGCTTGGACTGATGGAGGGCATGTGCGCGTGAGCTGGAACCCCCCTTCAAGGGACGGAGGCAGCAAGATCTCCTCGTATCAGGTGTATCGTGCCACTCTTCTGCCCAACAGCAACATCCCCGATGGGGGCTATGTTTTGATAGCGTCGGTGGATGGAAATTCGCGCTCTTTCTATGACCAGGATGCCAGACCGAATGAGAATGGAGTCTACGGGTACGTCTATCGCGTCCAGGCATCCAATTCCTATGGCGCTGGTCTAGTCGTCGAGATCAATCAGATCGATTACGATCATCCACCGGAATTTGACTGGATATTCTTCTGGACGGCCATGGTAATCATCGTCGTGATGGCTCTGGTACTAGTGATGATAATCTTCCCAAGAAAAGGCAGCAAGCGGTAATGAATCCCAAAAAAAGTCAAGTTTAATGGAAGGTCCGATGGGCCTTTCCCTTCGTTTCTTCAATTCTTCAATTTCATTTGGTCGATTTGGTGAAGGGCGAATGCAATCCTTGGGATAGATTGTCATATTATAACTTATTAACGATGTTAATAAATCTCGGATTTAGCCAGCATTCGCAACCCGAAAATTCGTATCATTATAAATATCGTGCCTTTTTTATAGCATGCGATATTTTTCGATACTTCGCGATGCAAAACCCCGCAATTCACAGTTGTAAGCCGGTGTTAGAGCGACATGTCCAGCAAAGAGCCAGCTATTGAATAATGAGGGAAATAGAAAAGGGTATATATCCAATTAATAATATTTGATAAGGTGAAATTTATGGGGGAGAGAGGCTTCAGCAAGAAGGACGAAACCCTGGTGGAAATGTTGATGAACACCGGGATGCCCAAGAACGTAGCGAAGACGCTAGCGTTCTTGCGCAAGAAGGAGGAAACGACCTCCGTCGAGATCGAGATTTCTACTGCCCTAAGGCAACCCGAAGTGTCCATTGCCATGCAGGAATTAAGAAGGCGCAAGTGGGTCACCAAACGCGACATAAAGAAGGAAGGCAAAGGTCGCCCGGTCCATGCCTACAAGCTCTCCATCCCATTCGATAAGATCGTCGAAGCTTTGGAGAAAGAGGAAAGGAAGAGAATTGAGCGCATCGAAGCCAACATCGAGGCTTTGAAGACCGCGGTCCAGACTGCGCAGGTCTAAGCGCTAACTTAGGCTCTTGCTTCGTACCTCGACCCCTTTGGCAGACGCCACCACGACTTTGGTGACGAGATCGATGAATAGGCCGCTCTCCACCACCCCAGGTATCATGTCCATTTCGGCCTCGAGCATCTCCGCATCCTCGATGCGCTCGAACTTGCACTCATAGATTAGATTGCCATTGTCCGTGAGGAAAGGAATGTTTCCGCCTTTCAGCGATGCCTTGCAGCCTAGCACCTCGAGCGCATCCCGGGTCCGAGCATGGCCGAAGGGCGCGACCTCCACCGGAAGCGGGGACTTGGTCCCTAGCACGTCGACCAGCTTCGAGTCGTCCACGATGATAACCTCCTGCTTAGAGGCGAAGGCTACGATCTTCTCTCTGAGGAGCGCCCCTCCCATCCCTTTGATGAGGTTGAAACTGGGGTCGACCTCGTCCGCACCATCTATGGTCAGGTCAATTTCTTCCACCTCATCCAAGGTGGTGATGGGTATGCCCACTTTCCTTGCGAGTCGCTCCGTGAACTTGGAGGTGGCGACCCCTTCGATGCGCAGCCCTTCCCCGACCCTCCTCCCTAGACCTTCGATTGCCAGATTGGCGGTGGAGCCCGTACCCAGGCCGACGACCATTCCGTCCTTAACCAACTTGATCGCTGCCTCTGCCGCCGCTTTCTTCTTGTCCACCACATCACCCCATCATGTTCTTCTCAATGAGCTCGACCAGGCGGCCAAGTATGAAATCGTTTATCTCTTTGCCCAATGCCCCCGAGGCCTTGGTCGCATCCCCCGCCATCATCTCCGGCATGCAGGTCTGGGGGTCGGCGACGATCATATATTCTTTATCCAGGAACTTACCCTTGGGCCGCTCCTTCTTTACTAGGTCTGGCCTCAAGGCCAGGATGCGCGAGGTCTCAATCAGTCCTCCATGCCCGTCCGGCCATTCCTTGTCTTGGGGGATGGGGAACTTGTAGGCGATGTCGTAGTCTGTCAGAACCATCAATTTCATGCTAGAGCGGCGAACGAAATCCTCAGCCGCGTCCCTCACGGCCGCCAGGTGCAATGACCCAGCATGGCCGCTGATTATCACGGCTCGGCGCACCCCATTGCGTTCCAGCGAGTCCAAGATGTCTGCGATCAGCGCCCTGAGGGTGTCATATCTCAACGTCATCGTACCAGGCATGTTGCGCGTGGAGGAGTGGTGACCGTATCGGACCGAAGGCATGACCAATCCGTCCAGGCGGTCGGCCAGCTCCTCGCATAGCGCCTCGGGTTGGAATGAGTCCGTGCCCAAGGGCAGATGGTTGCCATGGGCCTCCGTCGCCCCCAAGGGCAGGAAGACTATGGGGTTCTTCCTAACGAACTTGGCGAACTCCACCGACGAAAGCTCCTCAATGCGCATCCTTCTTCCTCCTCGCTTCTTCCACGTCCACCAATGGCGTGCCACAGACCGGGCAGAGCCCCTCCCCCAAGGGGTCTTGATGGTACCTCTCCATCAGCTCCTTGCGGATGACCTCCATCTTCTCCTTCTTGATGGTCTTACGGCACTTGGGGCAGTACATGGCGTCCCTTGACCGCGATGCTGGGATAAAAACCCTAACCATGGTGGCAACTCGCAAATACCAGCAGAGCCTTCCTTCAAGGGTCATGAGACTGGCGGCATTGTTCTCGGGGGGCAAGGACTCCACCTACGCCATATACCTGATGGAACAGCAGGGGCACTCCGTCATTCATCTGGTTAGCGTGCTCCCCAGCAATCCGCACTCCATGGTCTTCCATACGCCCAACCTGCACCTCCTGCCTCAGATGGCCGAGGCCATGGGCAAGAGCATGATCACGGCGCATTCGGACGGTACCGAGGGCGGGGACCTGGAGGCCATGGCCCGGGCCCTGAGCCTGATCAAGGTGGACGGGGTGGTGACGGGGGCGATCGCCTCCGACTACCAATGGGACCGCATCAACTGGGTATGCGAGCGCCTCGGACTGAGGGTCTTCTCTCCCTTATGGAGGAGGGAGCAGGAGATGCTTCTGCGCGATCTGTTCTCCTCTGGTATAGAGGCTGTGGTGGCGGCGGTCATGGCCGAGGGGCTAGGCCCTGAATGGCTCGGGCGGCCCTTGGACGAGAGGGCTTTGACCGAGCTTCTCGAGCTGAGGCGCATGAAGGGCGTGAATCCATCCGGGGAAGGGGGGGAGTACGAGAGCCTGGTCATCGATTCTCCCTTGCACCTGAAGCGGTTGGAGCTGGTGGAGGTAGAGCGCAGCGTGGCCCGCGACCAGGCTCGTTTGATGGTCAGAAGAGTGGAACTGAGGGACAAGGCATGACCCCGCACAGGTTTGATGCTGAACATAAGGGACAATTGAAGAACGAGCATCGTCGGAAGATGCAGCCATCGGAAGGGATACTGGAAAGGGCGGCGCCGACACTTGACGAGGTCTGCGCCGACATCGGGTGCGGTACCGGGTATCTATCAATACCTTTCTCCGTTCGTTGCCGGGTGGTGCTGGCGGTGGACGCGCAACGCGAAATGCTGAAAGAGCTTATGTCTTCCGCAGGGGAGTTCGAGCGCCTCAAATTGGTTCCAGTACGGGCCGAGGCGGGCAAGCTCCCCTTCATCGGGGGAAGTGTGGACCGCGTCCTCATGGTGAACATGCTGCACGAGGTCGAGGACCGAGAGGCCTTCGCCGTGGAGGTGGAGAGGGTCCTTCGTCCAGGAGGCAAATGCACCGTCGTGGACTTCCAGAAGAAAGAGACCTCCTTCGGGCCTCCGCTGGAGGAGAGGATCCAAGAGGACGAGGTCCCGAGCTACTTCCCCAGCATGCGCGTCGCCAAGCTATGGAGCTTCGATGAGTTCTATCATTACGAGCTTTTACGACTATGATCCTCGTTCGGTGGCCACCTTAATCGCAACCCTGAGAACCTCCTCATAGTCTGGCTCATAGGAAGGATCTTCCGCGACCCAGACGAAGCGCGCCTTCATCTCTCGGTCGATGATGAAGATGGCGCGGTTGGACCGTCCTTTAAGGTAGCCTTCCTCCCCGCAGAGGATGCCGTACTTCGCCGCCACGGCGCCATCGAAATCGCTGAGTATAGGAAAGGGGATGCGCATGTTCTCCTTCCAGGCGGAGTTGGGCATGACGCTGTTGGTATCGCAGGCGCAGAGCTGGACCCCCACCTCTTCGAACTGGGGCATCATGTCGCGGAAGGTAGACATCTCCACGGCGCACATCATACCCCAGACCGAAGGGAAGAAGATGATCACTAACGGTCGGGAGCGCACTCGCTCGCTCAATCGGAACGGCAAGTTCATATCGTCCGGGAGCTCGAAATCTGGGACGCTCGAGCCCTCGCGGAGCGTGGCTGACTCCTTCATCTCACCACCAAGCGACCTCCTGCGTTAAAATGGATTCCTAAGGTGCCGCGCCTATTTTATCGAGGCAAGGACCTCTAGGCTGGAGGAGTCGACATGTCCAAGCTGAAGAAGGCTGCCGAGGTGGCGGTCCAAGAGGTCTTGGGAGTGAAGGAGGGGGAGGAGGTCGTCATCATCACCAATTTCGAGGGGGATGTGTTCCCCATCGCCAAGGCCCTCTACGAGGCGTGCCTTGCCATGAAGGCCAAGACGGTAATCCTGGTGCAACCTCAGAAGACCCAATACGATTTCGCTGAGAGGTTGGTCCTGGACGCGGTGGCAAGCGCCCCGGACGTAATCATCTCGGTTTGCGCTCACAAGGTGGGAAAGGACCCCTATGGAATGAACATCGGCTATGTCGGGCGGGATGGAAAGAAGTACAATCACGTCTTCGACCTGGTCCTGGACGGGGACAAGCGCAGCCGCAGCTTCTGGTCTCCTGGTGCCACGGTCGATATGTTCGAGCGCACCATCGCCATCGATTACAAGGCCATGCGCGAGCTCGCTGCCAAGTTGAAGGCCGTGTTGGACGAAGGGAGGGAGGTTAGGGTCACCTCGCCTGCTGGTACGGACCTAAGGTTCTCGATAGAGGGTAGGAAGGGTCAGGTGGACGATGGGGACTTCAGGCTTCCTGGTAAAGGAGGAAACCTGCCATGTGGTGAAGCTTACATCTCGCCAAAGAACCAGACGGCCGAGGGCGTGATAGTCTTCGATGGCACCGTCGACCTGATCCCTGATTCGGTGATCCCTGAGACTCCGGTCAAGGTGGTGTTCAAGGGTGGATTTGTGACCGAGGTGAGCGGAGGCTTGGAGGCGGAGCGCTTGCTCGAAGTCATAAGGAAGGGGGAGCAGATGGCCCGGGACGTGGGGAAGGTCGAGGAGGAGCGAAACGCCCGCGCGCTGGGCGAGCTTGGGATAGGCATCAACCCCGCCGCCACCATGACCTGCAACATGTTAGAGGACGAGAAGGTGTGGAGGACGGTGCACTTCGCCATCGGCATGAACCTGGACAATGATGGTCACGCCTTCATCCACCAGGACTGCCTGGTCAAGAGGCCTAGCCTATGGGTGGATGGGAGGCAGATAATGAAGGATGGGGACATCATTATCTGAGTTCGTACACGGTGATCCATGAGTTCGAGGGATGAGCGACAATTAACGATTCACAGTAAAGAATATCATATGCCTGGATGCTCTTGCCCTGATACACGATGCGCATCGCCTTCGTCACTTTCGAGTACCCGCCCAGGCTCTTTGGCGGAGCCGGGGTCTACGCGGAGAACCTGGTCTCCAATTTGGCCAAGTTAGGTCATGAGCTCGACGTCTACGTTCCGAATCTCAATCAGAGTAAGGAAGAGCATCCTATGCCAGGGGTTTCGATCAATCGTATCGGGATAGCCCGCGATTGGTTTCCAGGATGGATCTCATTCTGCCTAAAGGTCACAAAAAGGATAGAGGGGTCCAAGGCCGAGAAGAAGGTCGACGTCGTTCACATCAATGGCATAGGCTTCTTTGCCTTCAGGGACCGTATAAAAGGGCCTGCGTACGTCTCAACGGGGCATCATTTATCTGGGGAGACAGCGAGCAAGGCAAGGCTTAGATTGGTCGATAGGCTACAGGACATAAATGGCGAGAATGGGTTCCTAATTCCTCTGGTTGAAAGATATGGAGCCCGGTTCCCTGATCGCTACATTGCCGTTAGCCAGGAGACCAAGAGCTCGCTCATCTCGCTATACCAAGTCCCAGAATCGCTCGTGCAGGTGATCTGGAATGGCGTGGACTCCAGAGGAGCTCCGAAAGGAACGCAGGATCGTGAGGAGTTGAGGGCGAGTCTAGGACTCTCCCCTGGCGCCCTCCTGGTCTTTGTGGGGCGTGTGGATGACCCGCGAAAGGACCTGATAACAGTAATCCGAGCTCTTGCCCAGGTCCCAAAGAATCTAAGGCCGGGTCTAGTGGTAGTGGGCAGCGGTCAAACGACGAAAGCTAGGAATCTAGCTAAGGATCTAGGGGTCCTTGAAAGCCTATCTTTCCGGGGGAGGGTCAGCCCTGAAGAGCTTTGGAAAACCTACCTGGTCGCGGACGCATGCGTCTGCGCCTCGAAGCAGGAGGGCTTCGGGCTGACTATCCTCGAGGCTCTTTGCGCTGGATGCAAGGTGATAACCACCGAGGTCGGGGTTGTCCCTGAGATTAGAAATAGGATAGAGGCGGTCGTGGATGTAGCCTCCCCGAATGCGATGGCGTCCGCGATCATCGATATGGTTCGCAAGCCAGGGAAATTAAGCAAGGTTGAGGTCCTTGTGCCATACGAGTACACTTGGGATCGAAGCGCCAAGCAGACCTTATCTGTCTACGAGAAGGCCATCGAAATTAGGGGTCAGAGATATTTGTAGATTTTGAGCATGACGAGCGCAGGGTCCGAGAGGTCGAAGGCTCTACCTCTTTTCAAATCAAGACATAAATTATAATAAAATTATTTACTTTATAAATTTATAATTTATATATACAAAATTATTTAAATATTACCATTATCAAATTGGATAACATTTACTTCTTGCTGGCCTAAGCGCCCTAATATTCAACTTGTTATCATTTCACATGCCGATATTTAGGCATATATTTATATACTATGCAAACAAAATAAAGTTCAATATTTGTCCTTCTTAAGGGGGAGGACAACAAAGGAGGGAAAGACAAAATGAATAAGGGCAAAGGTAAGGTCCTTGTTGCCATGTTGACCACTTTAATGATGGTAGTAATGGCTGTGCCATTGGTCAGCGCGCTACCAACGGCGGGCGATGAGGTAACTAGAGATCCTTTGAATGAGGCCCAACTCTTGGGTCTCCGAATTGACTATAGGAATTATGGCTATCCAGATGGATTCCCTGATGGTTGGGCTTCCGAGGAGTTTCCGGGCGATGTTGGAGCTTGGGCCGGGGAAATGAACGTCACGGTGACTGACGACCAAGGTGCCATTCCATCAAGGTTGGGCGAGGAATACACCGCGTTCTGCCTCGACTTCTACACACCCATCCAAGGTGGCGATGTGCTGCAGGTGGATACCAATTTGGTCAATGATCCTAATTTGGACGCCACAGAGGCTTTGATCGTCAACTACATCATGGCCATGTACGAACCAACGGATGATCTTTCTGGAGCGGCTATCCAGTGCGCCATTTGGTACTTCCTGACTGAGGAGTATGGAACATATGCCCAAATGGTCGCTGGACTTCCACCGGTAGGCGCCCGGTCGTTGTCTGACGTCCAATATCAGTTCATGACCGACCCAGACCCCGTGGATCCCGTCAACGACATGTACGATGCAAAGATCAACACCGTTTCGTATCCGTCATTTGCTGCGGATCCAAGCGTCCTGAGGGAAGCGGCCTTCGTCATCATCGATGAGGTCGAGGCTGCGATGCCCGATCTTAGCTATCCATACTCGATATC
>Ga0208980_10000686_pt1 | contig 19565 bp, 18 predicted proteins | sample WetSurMetagenome_3_FD_187993 | JGI IMG/M metagenome (GOLD analysis project Ga0208980, IMG submission 187993) | Wetland microbial communities from Twitchell Island in the Sacramento Delta, sample from surface sediment Aug2011 Site A1 Bulk (version 2) | ecosystem: Environmental > Aquatic > Marine... | reverse complement strand
GATCCCGGAAGGCCGCCGCGAGAACGTCAACGACTGGGGCTGGCCGGATGAACTCCCGAGCTGGACCTGGCCCGGCAACGAAGGCAAATCCATGCAGGTCGCCGTCTATTCCAAATGCGACGCGGTGAGACTCGAGCTCAATGGGAAAACCATCTCAACGCAGGAAATCAACGGCGCCAAATTGACTGCTCGCTTCGAGGTCCCCTACGCTGCCGGCGAAATCAAGGCCGTCGGCCTCAAGGACGGGAAGCCGGTCGCCACCAAAGTCCTGCGCACGGTCGGCCCCGCCAGGAAGGTCCGGCTCACCGTGGACCGCTCCACCATCGAAGCGAATCGGAACGACCTGGCTTTTGTAACCGTGGAAATCACCGACGCTGACGGCAATCTCTTGCCGGACGCCACCAACCTCGTCCATTTCAAGCTCACCGGTCCCGGCGAACTGGCCGCCGTCGGCAGCGCCGCGCCGAATGTGCCGGAGAGTTTTCGCCAGCCCCAGCACACCGCTTGGCATGGTCGCTGTCTGGCGATTCTGCGTCCGCTGGGCGCGGCCGGCAAGATGACTCTTCGCGCCGAGGCCGACGGTCTTTCAGCCGGCGAGGTCACGGTTCGCATCTTCACGTCGGACGCGGGAGGAGCGGTGCTGGAGGTGCACGACGACGGCACGGGGATCGACCCGGCCATCATGAGCCGCATTTTCGACCCGTTTTTCACGACCAAGCCCCAGGGAGAGGGAACGGGACTCGGCCTTTCCGTCGTCTACGGGATCGTCAAATCCCATGGCGGCAGCATCGCCATCGAGAGCGAGGTGGGCCGCGGAAGCACCTTCCACGTCTATCTCCCCCGCACCCCGGAACAGGAGCGAGAGGACAACCGGGAAAAAGCCTCCGCTTCCGGCGGGTCGGAGCACATCCTTTTCGTCGACGACGAGGTGGTTCTCGTCGACATGGGCGAGAGGATGCTGAGCGCCCTGGGCTACCGGGTCACCGCCGTGGCGAACGGCCCGGAGGCACTGAAAGCCTTCCGCGAAAACCCGGACGGCTTCGATCTCGTCATCACGGACATGACCATGCCCGGGATGACAGGGGCCGAACTCAGCCGGGAAATCCTGAAAATTAAGCCCGGATTCCCCATCATCCTGTGCACGGGATTCAGCGAAATCATCTCGGAGGGTGAAGCCAAAGCGATGGGCATCCGGCGTTTCCTCATGAAACCGGTATTCCTGGACACCCTGGCCCGGGAGATACGAACCGTTCTTGACGCAAGCCGAAGAGAGGTGACGGTATGTCCCGTATCCTGATCGTGGACGATGATCCCCATGTGAGGCAAATGCTCGAACGCGTCCTGCGGAAGGCAGACTATAACGTGGAGACTGCGGAAAACGGCAAAGAGGCCCTCCAGGTTCACAGGGAGAGGCCCGCGGATCTGATCGTCACCGACATCATCATGCCGGAAAAGGAAGGCCTGGAGACGATCACCGAACTCCGGAAATCCTTTCCCGCCGTCAAGATCGTTGCCATCTCGGGAGGCGGACGCATCGGACCGACGCAGTACCTCAAGATGGCGGAAATCCTCGGTGCGGACCGCACATTTTCGAAACCGTTCAACCCCTCCGAGCTGATCGCCGCCGTCGAGGAACTGCTGGCGCACGGCGAAGAGTAATCGGGTATTTTGAATTATGAGTTTTGTGCTATAAGCCAATTATGAATTTTGAGTTTTGAGTTTTGAATTATTGAAAAGGGATTGCGGCCTGTTGGCCTCGCAATGACATGCGGACAGAACCCGATCCCTTTCTTCTCTCATTTCCCTCACTTCTTCCCAGCCGCGCAGCGGCCCTCAGATCCACTTCTTCTTCCTGAAATACGAGAGCATCGTCAGTGCAATGACGATCATCACACCCCAGAGCATAAAGTAGCCGTATTGCCACTTGAGCTCCGGCATGTGCTCGAAGTTCATCCCGTAGATGCCGGCCAGAAAGGTCAGGGGCATGAAGATCGTCGCGATGATCGTGAGCACCTTCATGACCTCGTTGAGGCGGTTGCTGATGCTGGAGAGATAGATGTCGAACATCCCCGAGAGGATGTCCCGGTAGGTGTCCACCGTATCCATGACCTGGATCGTGTGCTCGTAGATGTCGCGGAAGTAGATGGCCGAAGTCTTGTTGACCAGCGGGGACTCTGCCCTTTCGAGCAGGGAGATCACCTCTCGCAACGGCCAGATAGAGCGGCGCACGAGCAGGATCTCATCGCGAAGCTGCTGGACGCCCTTCAGCGTCTCGCGCCTCGGGTTGGCCACGACTTCATCCTCGAGGATGTCGATCTTCTCCCCCATTTTCTCCATCACGACAAAATAGTGATCCACCACGGCGTCCATGAGGGTATAGGCCAGGTAGTCCGTCCCCATCTTGCGGATCCGCCCGAGGTCGTTTCGAATCCGCTCACGGAGCGGCTTGAAGATCCCGCTATCGGACTCCTGGAAGGACAGGACGAAATCGTCGTTGAACACGAGGCTCAGCTGCTCGATTCGGAGCTCCATCGCCTTCTCGTCAAAGGTGATCAGCTTGATGATCATGCAGATGTATTTTCCCAGGTCGTCGATTTTAGGACGCTGGGTCGTGTTCATGATGTCTTCCATCAACAGCGGATGGATCTTGAACTGACAGCCGATCTGTTCGATGACACGGGGCTCGTGGATCCCGACGACATCGATCCACGTGACGGTCGACTTGCCGCAGTAGGGGGCCAGCTCGTCGACCGACTGAATCTCCCGTTCCTCGAAGTGATCTTCCGCATAATCGACCACGGTGATCCGGGTCTTTTCCGTCCGCTCCGTCCCGATGTGGATGAGGCTTCCGGGCGGGAGGCCCGTCTTTCTAGAGCGTTTGATGGTACTCGTGCGCATAGACTCTCCCCTGGCCAAAAGATTTCAGGCCCCCGGCGGCCCTGCGGTATTGGACTTTGGATTACCGGGCACCATCCCGCCGGAGGAACAAGGCGACGACGGCCATAGATAGGACCAACGGGAAACAACTGTCAAGTGAAATCAGTGCCTTACGGAAAGGTGCCGCAAGCGTTCCCGCCGATCCTGGTATGCTTATTGCTTCATAACCCGTGAGGGAATTTGTTTTGAATGACCTGACCATCGGCAAGGCGACTCCTGCGACTGGATCTCTCATGACGAACCGATCTCATTTTATCACGCTCCTGCTGACCGCGACCGAATGCGACCGTGAAACCTCACTTGCGCCCTCTGAACTGCCCGATGGTCGATGGTCAGGTCATTGTATAAGCAAGGCCCCGAATGCAGCTCCCCGGATGCGGAGGGGGATGCCGGAATGAACAGCAGCATGGAAAGCCTGATTGCCGAGTTGAAACGGGAGGTCCCCGAGCCGGATCGCGCCCGGCTGTCGGATATCTACGAGAAGGTCATCGAGAAACTCAATCTCGGATTCGATCCCTCCGTCCTCATCGTCCTGGACAACGAGGACGCCCACCAGACTGAAATCGAGCGGTTGAAATTCAAAATCAAGGAACAGATCGTCGTCCGCCTGCTGGGTCGCGCGAACTCCGTCGTCCTGTTCGGCAAGGTGAAGCCCGGCGATGCGAGCAGTTTCACGAAAGTGGTCCTGCGCATGGGGATGAAACCGGCAAAGATCTACATCCTCGCGCTGGCCCTCTTCCTGCTCGACCCGGCCCTGGAGCCCTTGGCGGGAAGAAGCTTCTCCCGGGCCATTCTCGGCCGCATCCTGGCGGAAGAGATGGGGTTCAAAAGCACGGCCGTGGAGAAGGTGGAGATGGGGTCGCTACTTCTCGAGATCGGCCGGATCCCTGCCATCCTCTACGAGATCCAGGAATCCACTTCCCTGGACGAAAACTTCGTCTCGACGTGGCACCCTCTGCTGGGCCTGGCCCTCCTCAGGAAGTACGAGCTGCCCGATTATCTGGAGGAAACCTTCCTCCACAAGCACTTTTCTCTCCTGCACCGGTCGCTCTCGCCGCTGGCGGTGATCGACCTTGCCGACCTCGTTGTCCGGCAGAGCTTCGCGAAGCACGGCAAGCTCATTGTCGAATCCCCCCTGCCCGACGCAACGATCGATTCGACCCTCGGTTCCAGCATCCTGGACCAGTTCAGCGCCATCGGCTACCGGAAGTTCGTCGAGGTCCGCCTGCCCCCGGAAAAGTGACCGGTGAAAAAACTCTCTTTCTCCCTGCCACTCTTGTCACTCTTGTCACTTTTGCCACTGTACCGCTCTGTTACTTCTTACAGATGTCCCCGTAGAACCCGGTCCTGCGGTCGCCAAACAGATTGTTGTGCGGGTTGAGCTGCTTGTCGAGCGATTTTGCGGGGTCGATGTCGAACACGCCCACGCACTCCTCGTCTTCGCCGGCCCTCGACAGGATGTTCCCCGCCGTGTCCGTAATCTGGCTCTTCCCCGTGTAATGAAGGCTCTTGTCGCCCCGCTGCTCCGTCCCCGTTCGATTCGCCGTGACGGCAAAAACCCTGTTTTCCAGGCATCGCGTGACCATGGCCGTCTGGCAGTAGGGAAGAACGAGGTTGGAGGGGTGGCAGACGACCTGGGCACCCTTCAGGGAGAGGGCCCGCATGGACTCCGGGAAAAACCAGTCGAAGCAGACCATGATCCCGACCCTGCAGGGGCCGATGTCGTAGACGGGAAACTCTCCGTCACCCGGGTCGAACCAGAGCTTCTCCTCGAAAAAGAGATGCACCTTGCGGTAGCTCGCCACAAACCCCTTCGGCGCAACCAGGATTGCGGCATTGAAGATCCTCTCCCCGCTGCGCTCGGCCATCCCCGCAACGAGATGGACGTTGTTTCTTTTTGCGATGGCTGCAAGCCGTTGAGTCGTTTTCCCGCCGGGCGCCTCCTCGGCGAGGGCGCCGATTTCCTCCTTCGAGGTGATCAGGTAGCCCGTGTTGAAGAGCTCCGGCAGCACCAGCAGATCCGCCTTCGTCCCCTCGATCAGTGCCTCGGCCCGATCCAGATTTCTCTCCACCTGGCCGAATGCCGGGTTGAACTGCACATAACCGATATTCATCACGATGGTCTCCTTTGCTCGATTGTCCCCGCCGTTCTCACCCTGCCGCGCCCGGCGCACTATCTTGATTTTGTCCTGAGATTCTGCACCAGAGCCAGGTTCTTTTCCGCATCTTTGTTCGAGGGATCGATGCGAAGGGCCTCCTGAAATTGCCCCACGGCTTCATCCAATTTCCCTTTCCTGGCAAAAAGGACCCCGAGACTATTGTGTGGCTTTGCAAAGCGGGGGTTGATCTTGATGGCCTTTTGCAAGTGCGCCTGGGCTTCGTCGAGCTGACCTTTTTGCATCAGCGCCACACCGAGACTGTTCTGCACTTCCGCGTTTTCGGGATCCCGTTTCAGGGCCGCACGGAAATGGCGGATCGCCTCATCGAGCTCTCCCTTGTACGCCAGTGCCAGGCCAAGGCCGACATGGGCCCCGGGATTGTCCGGATCGATCCGCACGGCTTCCCGGAAATGAATGATGGCAGTGTCCAGATCGCCGCGTTTGACAGCCTCCTGACCAAGGCGCATCTGCTCTTTCAGGGAACCCCCTTCCGCCCGTTCCGAAACGCGCCCCGCCCCGGCCGTTTTTTTCATCGTTTCCTGCGCCAGCAGCATTGCGAGGTTCCGCCTCGCCGGTTCGAATTCAGGTTTCAGGCGCAGAATTTCCTGAAACTGTTCGATCGCCGCCTGTCGGTCGCCCGTCTGGATCAGGCAGATGGCCATGTTATTTCTCGCCATGACGGAGTCGGGGGCGTTCTTCACCGCTTCACGGTAATGAGCGACGGCCTCCGGGCACTTCGCCTGCCGGGCCAGCACGTTTGCCAGGTTGTAGTGGGTATCCCCGTCATCGGGTTTGATCCTCAATGCCTCGTTGTAATGACGGATCGCGTCATCCACCCTTCCCTGGCCGGCAAGATAGGCGCCGAGATTGCAGTGGATGACGTAATTTTCCTTTGTCGTCTGAAGGGTGTGCTCGAAGAGCACTTCACTGTTCACCCAGTATCCCGTCTGAGAAACCGTTACCGCCGAGAGGCCCGCGAGAGTGAGCACAGCCGCCGATGCCAGCACGGCCCTGCGATGCGGAACCCAGGCCGACAGGTCGGCGACGAGCCATGTCAGCATGATGAACAGTCCGATGAAAGGAATGTACGTATACCGGTCAGCCGTGGCTTGCACGCCAACCTGCACGAGACCGATGACGGGGACCAAAGTCCCGAGGTACCAGAACCAGCCGACCCTCAGCGCCGGCGTCTTTCGCCGCAAGATCACCAGGGCGGTCACGGCAATGAGAACAGCCGCAGAAGCGAAGACCTTCCACGGCGCTATGCTGCCCGGATAGGGATACAGCACGGCAAGATCTACAGGGACAAAACACCGGTAAAGATATTCTGTGTAGGCCACCATCGCGTTGAGAATGCGAACGTCAAGAGGAACGACCTCGAGCGCCTTCATGGCGCTTTGCTGGGCGATGAGCGTCACGGCGCACGATGCGGCCGACAGCGCCAAAAGAGGGATCTTCTCCAGGAATAGACCCCGGTTGGCTTTGATCCACGAAATCGTCCCCGCCCCCGCCGTGCTGTCTGTAGACGCATCGCCTCCCCGGAATTCGGAGCGGAAGCGTTCCAGGGGCCAGAAATCGAGAAGCAGAAGAACAAAGGGCAGCGTCACGACCATGGGCTTCGACAGAAGACCCAGTGCAAACAGCACGACGACGAGGAGATAGCCCCACGGGCTTTGCCTCCGGGCGTAGCGTTCATAGGCGAGCAGCGTAATCAGAAAAAAGAACGCACTCAGGACATCCTTCCTCTCTGCGATCCAGGCAACCGATTCCACATGCAGGGGATGCAGGGCAAAAAGGGCTGCAACAAAACCGCTTTTCCACAGGGCCCCTGTCATGCGCTGCATGACGAAGAACAGGATCAGGGTGTTCAGAATGTGAAAGAAGAGGTTTACCTGGTGATGTCTTCCCGCGTCGAGCCCGAACCACTGAACGTCGAGCATGTGAGAGAGCCATGTGAGGGGATGCCAGTTGCTCTGCTCGAATGAACTGAAGGCCCATCGAATCCCCTCCGGACTCAGGCCTTTGCTGACAATCGGGTTCTCCGTGATGTACCTGTCGTCATCGTAGCGAACAAAATCGAATCCGCCGACTTGCCAGTATACCGTCGCGGTGACGATGACGAGGGCCAATCCGATCAGGACGGCCTTTCCGTGTTCATTCATGCTTGTCATGGCTTTTTTTCTTCTTGTTGTATTCCCCTGACCCCTGACCCCTTTCCTTACAGGATCTTCTGCATCCAGACGACGTCGAGATCCTGCCCCTTCTTCTTCGCGACCCGCCTGAACCGGCCGCACTCTGCAAACCCGTGCCGCTCGTGGAAGCACAGGCTGGCTTCGTTGAGCGAGGACACGTTGGCGAGGATCGTGTCGACCCCCTTGCGTTTCGCAGCTCCAACCATCTGCTCCAGGATTTTCGAACCGATCCCTCTGCCCGTGTATCCCGGCTCGATGAAATAAGTGATTTCAGCAGCCCGTTGAAATTCCCGGAGCGGGTGATAAGGCCGCAGGAAGGCGAAGCCGACGACACGGTCTGCACCCTCCTCGTCCCGCACCGTGTAGGCAGGGTAGCCTTCCGTCAATATAAGAAACTGGTCGAAGAGCCCATAGGGGACCTTCTTGTCCGGATACGCCGCGAAGCTGTTCTCGATGTAGTAGTTGAACAGGTCGATCACGGCCTCGCGATCGCCCTCAACCATGGGCTCAAAGCGTACTTTCAATTTTCTGCCTTCAATTATCGAAATTTCACCGTGCTGCGATATGCATCGCGAGGTGACAGGTTACAGGTGTCAGGTGACAGGAAGGTTCTGTTACCTGTTACCTCCTCGGCCCATGCTTCCCAAGTTTCCAGACAACCTTTAGAAAAGGCCGAGGTCCTTCCCCATCGCCTTGAAGTGCGGCGGGAACTCAGGCTGGAAGTTGAGGAAGAACGTCACGGGATAGCCCGCGCCCACTTTCTTGCCTGCTTCCTGCAGGCCCGTCATGAGCTGCGGCAGCCCCTTGGCCGGCAGCGAAAAGACCATCTCGTCGTCCTGCGTGAGGGAAAAGACCCGGTCTCCCATGCCGGGGACGGCGACGCGCGGCTTCTGCTCCTTGAAGGGTGCGATCAGGTATTCGGCGCACTCGATCTTCCCGCCGAAGTTCCCGACAATCCGTTCCCCGTCCTGGTAGCTCCAGGCCTGGACGAACCGCATGACCTGCGCGGGATTGCCGTAGAGCACGACGATGTCCGGATCGAAGGTCGCCCTGGCCAGCGGGGCGATGAGCAGGGCTGCATATTGGTCCTTGCCGAGACGGCAGATCGACATGCCCTCCCGCGTCCCCGTCTCTTCCGTCCGCGCATAAGCCCCCCCGCAGAAGAGCTTCCCGATAGCCGCTGCCGTGTCATCGGCATTGCTGAACCCGAAGGCGATGCCGGCAGGCACACAGACGAGGTCTTCCTTCGCGAGCCCCATCGTCCAGCCGTAAAGCCGGGCCATCGACACGGCCTGGCAGACAGCCACGCGTTTGCCGAGCGCAACCGACGGCTGGCGGGTCTTCTCCGGGAAGGCCTTGTCCTTCAGAAACTTCACGGCCAGGGGCAAGGTCTTGAGCCTGACGTTGTTCCGGATAAACTCAGCCGCTTCCGCATAATTCTGTCCTGCCATCATGACCCTCCTTTGCCTGGGAAATTGGAGAAATGGGAATTGGTAACGGTCTGGGATCCCGCCTTTAGCCTGCCTGTCTGTATAGCGCCTTTTCGACTCCCCGTGAAGCAGATTTTAAAAAGAAAATCCCCCTCGATCCCCCTTTACGAAAGGGGGAAGAGGGGGACGATTCTTCTCAGGAACAGGGAACGAGGTACGAGGAACGAAAATTGATTTCTTCTTCCTGTTTTTCCCCTGTACCCTATACCCTATACCCTATACCCTGTCTTCTAAAGCATCTCATATATTCCCGCCGCGCCCATGCCGCCGCCGATGCACATGGAAACCATGCATCGCTTGGCCTTGCGGCGCTTCGCCTCGTGGAGGATCTGGGCCGTGAGCTTGGCCCCCGTGGCTCCCAGGGGGTGGCCCAGGGCGATGGCGCCGCCGTTGGGGTTGATGTCGCCCTTCCAGTAGCGCTCCTCGATCCCGAGGGCCCGGCAGGAAGCAATGGCCTGGGCGGCGAAGGCCTCGTTGATCTCAAAAAGATCGATGTCTTCGGGCTTGAGGCCTGCCAGCTTCAATGCCTTCGGGATCGCCACGGCCGGGCCAAAGCCCATCTCCTCGGGCGCGCAGCCTGCGACGGCGAATACCGTCATCTTGGCCAGGGGTTTGAGGCCCAGGGCCTTGGCCTTCTCGGCCGTCATGAGCAGCGCGAAGGCCGCCCCGTCGGTCATCTGCGAGGAGTTGCCCGCCGTCACCGACCCCCCCGCCTTGAAGGCGGGCCTGAGCTTGCCCAGGTCGGCAACCGTCGTCGGCCACCGCACGCCGTCGTCCGTGTCGAAGACGACGGCCTCGCGGATACGCTTGCCGCTTGCGTCCTTCTTGTACTTCCAGGCCTGGATGGGAACGATCTCTTCCTTAAACTTGCCGGCCTTCATCGCCTCGGTGGCCCTGCGATTGCTCTCCACGCCCATCTTGTCCTGGTCTTCACGGGAAACGTTGTACTTGGCGGCAACGTTTTCCGCCGTGATGCCCATGGACACGTAGGTGTTGGGGCGGTTGCCCCAGTCGGGGTCGGGGCGGAACTGGCTGCCGCCCATGGGGATGTGGGACATGGTCTCGCAGCCCCCGGCAATGATCACATCGGACCAGCCCGCCTGGATCTTGGCCGTCGCGTCGGCGATGGCCTGCAGCCCCGAGGAGCAGAACCGGTTGATCGTCATCCCCGAAGCCTCGATGGGAAGGCCGGCCCCCAGGGCGAGGACGCGACCGAGGTTCATCCCCGTCTCGGCCTCCGGAAAGGCGCAGCCGACGATGAGGTCGTCCACGTCCATTAGGTCGAGCTGGGGTACTTTCGCCAGGAGCCCCTTGATCACCTGCAGGCCGTACTCTTCGGCCCGGGTGGCCGAAAGGCCCCCTCTTCTATATCGCCCGCCAGCGCTTCTGACCGCTGCAACAATTACGGCTTCTCTCATGATATGCTTCCTCCCATTTCAGTGCATAAGAAGGTTTTTTCCAGTTAGTTACGCAGCGGCTTGCCGGTCGACAACAGCGACATGATCCGGTCCTGCGTCTTCTGCTCGCCGCAGAGGCTGAGGAAGGCCTCGCGCTCCAGGTCCAGGAGCTCCTGCTCCGTCACGTAGGTCCCCTCGGCGCAGTCGCCGCCGGAGATGATGTGGCCGAGCTTGCGGGCGATGTGGTAATCGTAGTCGCTGATGTAGTTGCCGTGCCGCATGTTGTAGAGAACGGCCTCGCAGATCCCGCGGAAACTTTCGCCCATGACGGGGACAAGCGCCGGCTTGGGCGGCTTGTAGAACTTCGAGAGCCCCAGCACGATCTGCTTGGCGTCGTTGAGCTGCTGGTCGCGGTTGATGCTCATCCCGTCGGTCTTGCGGACGTAGCCGAGTTCCTTGGCCTCCTCGGCGCTCGTGGCCACCTTGGCCGTGCCGATGTTCTCGAAGACCTTCCCGAAGTAGCCCTGCAGGTTGAGGCCCTGCTCCACCACTCCCGCGGGGATGCCCTCGGTCACTCGGACCATGAGCTCCTTGGTGCCGCCGCCGGCGGGGATGACGCCCGCACCCACTTCGACAAGACCCATGTAGGTCTCGGCAGCGGGCTGGCACTTGGCGCCGTGCATGGCGATCTCGCAGCCGCCGCCCAGCGTCATGCCTGCAGGGGCCGTGACGACGGGCTTTTCGCAGAACTTCAGGCGCATGTTGGCCTGCTGGAAGTCGTTGATCATCTTCTCGAGGATGTCCCAGTCGCCCTTCTGGATGGCGACGAGCACCTTGAAGATGTTGGCGCCCACGGAGAAGTTGGCGCTCTGGTTGCCGATGACGAGGCCCGTGAAGTCCTTCTCCACGATGTCGCAGCCCAGGAACATCATGTTGATGATGTCCTCGTCGAGGGCGTTCATCTTGGTGTGGAACTCGAGGCAGGCGACGCCGTCGCCGATGTCGATGAGGCTGGAGCCCACATTCTGCCGGATGATCTTCTTGCGCTCCTTGAGGGCGGGCAGGATGATGATCTTCGGGCTCTCGGCAAGCTTCACGTAGTCCTTCTTCGCGAAGTCGTAGTAGTAGGTGCCGTCTTCCTTCTTCGTATAGAAGGAGGGGAAACCCGCCTTGAGCATCTCCTCGACCTTCTTGGGCACCTTCTTGCCCAGCTGCTTCATGGCCTCTGCGGCCTCCTTGACCCCGACGGCGTCCCAGGTCTCGAAGGGCCCCAGCTGGTGGTTGTAGCCCCACTTCATCGCGTTGTCGATGTCCACGACGGTGTCCGCGATCTCGGGGATGCGGTTGGCGGCGTAGATGAAGTTGTTGCAGAGGTACTCGCGGGCCAGCTCGGCCGCGGCGTCCTTGCCGTTGAAGACCATCCTGACGGTCTTCTCGACGGGGGCCTCGGACTTCTTTGCCGCGCCGACGGACTCGAACTTGGGCTTTCCGGCCGGCACGTAATCCAGGGTCTTCACGTCGATGGCGAGCTTGAGCTTCTTGCCCTTGGCGTCCTTCGACTTTTTGTAGAAGCCGCCCTTGGTCTTGTTGCCGAGCCACTTCTTCTGGATCATGGCCTTGACGAAGTCAGGCGGCATGAAGAGGTCGCGGCTCTCGTCCTTGGGCAGGGCCTCGTAGAGGTTTGTCATGACGTGGTAGGCCGTGTCGAGGCCCACGAGATCGATCGTCCCGAAGATGGCCGAGCGCGGCCTTCCCAGGGGGGCGCTGATGATGGCGTCGATGTCCTCGACCTTCATGCCCTTGGCGAGCATGAGGTTCATGGCGTTGGACATGTCGAAAACGCCGATGCGGTTGGCAATGAAGTTGGGCACGTCCTTGCAGACGACGACGCCCTTGCCCAGCACGTCCTCGCAGAACCGGGTCAAGTACTCGATGACTTCCTTCTTCGTCTCCTCGCCGGGGATGATCTCGACGAGTTTCATGTACCGGGGCGGGTTGAAGAAGTGGATCCCCAGGAAGCGCTCCTTCAGGCCCTTGCCCAGGTTGGCCGAGATCTCGCCGATCCGGATGCCCGAGGTGTTGGAGGCCACGATGCAGTGGGGCTTCACGACCTTCTCCACCTTCGCGAAGAGATCCTGCTTGATTTTCAGGTTCTCGATGACGGCCTCGATGACGAGGTCCACGCCGGCGAGCCACGCGAGGTTGTCCTCGAAGTTTCCGGCCTTGACCATTCCGGCGTTTCGCTTCGTGTAGAAGCTGGCCGGCTTGGCCTTGGTGGCTCCCTCGAGCCCCCGCTGGGCGAAGCTGTTGCGCCACGCCGGGCTCTCTTTCGTCAGTCCCTTTGCCTTGTCCGCCTCGGTCAGCTCGGGGGGCACGATGTCGAGGAGCAGGCACTGGATCCCCGCATTGGCCAGCTGGGCGGCGATGTTCGCCCCCATGACCCCCGCGCCTAAAACGGCTGCTTTTTTAATTTGAAACGACATATCATCCTCCTCCTGGAGTTGTTTCGTCTGTTCGGTCTATTCCGTCTGTTCCGTCTGTTCCGTCGTCCTGCTCCGCAGGAAGGATCGAGGTCCTAGGTTCGAGGATTTCATTTTGTTTCCTCGGTCCTCGTTCCTCGGACCTCATGCCTTCTTACACCGAGAAGCTCTCGTCGGCGATCTCGATGGGGGTGCGGTCGCCCGCCTTGATCCCCTCGGCCCGGCCCCGCACCGAAGTCAGGACGTTGACGGCGAAGAACTTGGCCGACGCGATCTTGCCCTGGTAGAAGGCCACCTCGGCATTCGTGTGGACCATCGCCCTCTGCTTGGCCTTGGAGCCCTTTGCGCCGGCCTCGGCGTAAATGGCGTTGAGCTTCTTCTGCGCGATGCCGGCCGCCTCCATGAGCAGGTAGCCCACGGCCACGTCTCCGAAGAGATTCAGGTAGGGGGTCGCGTAGAGGATCGGGACGAGGAAGCTCGCGCTCTTGCCGAGCTTGAAGAACCTGATCGTGAGATCCGTCAGGGCGTTCTTCGCTTCGGCAAGATAGTTGACGTAGGAGGACAGCTCCGGGATCTCCTCGCGCACGGTCGCGATGGCTGCATCCATCTCCTTGGCGATGGCCAGCAGGTGCATGCCCTTCTTGATGCCCAGCTTGCGGCCCACCAGGTCGAGGGCCTGGATGCCGTTGGTGCCCTCGTAGATCTGGGTGATCTTGCAATCCCGCATGTACTGCTCCACGGGGTACTCCGAGCAGTAGCCGTATCCGCCGTAGACGTCGATGGCGATCGAGCAGATATCGAGGGCCCGGTTTGTCACGTAGGCCTTGCAGACGGGGATGAGCAGGTCGGCGCGGCTTGCCCATTGCTGCCGCTCGTCCTTGGTTGCGGCCGCCTCCATCATGTCCTGGCAGAAGCTCGTGTAGTAGAGCAGCGCCCGGCACCCCTCGACGTGGGCCTTCATCCACAGCAGCTGCCGCCGGATGTCGGCATGCCGGATGATGGGCACCTGCGGGGCTTCGGGGTTCTTGAACTCGAAGATCTCGGCGCCCTGGAGCCGCTGCTTGGCGTATTCCACGGCATGCTCGTAGGCGGCCGTGGCCGTTCCCAGCCCCTGGAGCCCCACCTCGATGCGGGCCTCGTTCATGAGGTTGAACATGACCTTCATGCCTTCGCGCTCCTTGCCCAGGAGCTCGCCCACGCACTTGCCCTCTTCGCCGAAGATGAGCATGGCCGTTGCGGAGCCCTTGATGCCCATCTTATGCTCGATGCCGCCGGTAGTGACATCGTTGTTGGGCCCGAGGCTGCCGTCGGCCTTCACGCGGAACTTGGGCACGACGAAGATCGAGATGCCCCTCGTCCCCGCCGGGTCGCCCTCGATGCGGGCGAGCACCGTGTGGATGTTGTTCGGCGTGAGATCGTGATCGCCGCTGGAGATGAAGATCTTCGTGCCCTGGATGCTGTAGGTCCCGTCGGGAAGCCTTTTCGCCGTCGTCTTCAGGGAACCCACGTCGCTGCCGGCGCCGGGCTCGGTGAGGCACATGGTGCCCCCCCACTCGCCGGTGTACATCCTCTCCATGTATTTCTTCTTCTGCTCCGGCGAGCCGTAGCGGTCGATGAGGCCGGCCGCGCCGTTGGTGAGCCCCGGGTACATGACGAGGGGGTAGTTGGCGGCCTGGAAGAACTCGTAGCAGGCCTGCGCGACGCTGTTGGGCATGCCCTGGCCGCCCGACTCGACGCTTCGCATGCAGCACAGCCACCCGGCCTCGCAGAACTTCTTGTAGGCGTCGTGGAAGCAGGCCGGCACCTTGACCCTGCCCTTTTCGAACTTGCACCCTTCCTTGTCGCCCTTGTCGTAGGTGGGCAGGAGGACCTCGACGGCCAGCTTCTCGGCCTCGTTGATCATCATGTCCACCGTTTCCTTGTTGTAATCGGCGTACTTTTCGGTCTCGAAGAGCTTTTCGATCCCGATCTGCTCGTAGAGCAGAAACTTCTGATCCCGCGTGTTCACCAGCATGTTACCCATATGTGTTTCCCCTCTCTGATGGAGTTCCTGGCAGGCAGTTGAAAATCACGCCAACCGGGCGTTCTTGAACAGCCTGCCCCATTTTCTATACGGACTTGAGCCCCCCGATGAAGACCTCGATACCGCCCCGGACCTGGGTGCGGACCCTCTCTTCCCGCGTTTCCTCCCTGCCCGCGAAGAGGTGCAGGGCGATGATTCCGTTGAGAAGCCCCCACAGGGAATTGCGGCAGACCCGGATGTCGATGGCCCGCGGGAATTCCCCTCGTTCGATGCCCATCTGCAGGGTCTGCTCGATGATGCTGACGGTCTGGTTGGTGGATTTGACGATGTGGTCGTTGATCTTGGGGGTGAAGTTGACGGGGTTGTGCTGGAGCATGAAGTTCATGAAGATCCGGAACAGCTCCCTGTCGCTGAGAAAAAATGCCGCGTAGACCTCGGCAAACTGGCGGAGGTTGTCCGAAGCGCTCTTCGAGGTGTCCAGCAGGGTTTCCACCCGTTCGTGGAACTTGTCGATGTCCCTGAGCAGGATCTGGGCGTAGATCTCCTCCTTGCTTTTAAAGTAGAGGTAGATCGCCCCCTTGCTCAGCTCGGCGCGCCGGGCGATGGTGTCCACCGTGACGGACCGGAACCCCTTCTCGAAGAATTCCCGCCTCGCCGCCCGCAGGATGGCGTTGCGCCGCTGCTCCTTCTCCCTTTCTCTCCTGCGCTCGGAACCCAAGGTCTCTCCCCCTGTCGTCCTTCCCGGCCGGTCACCGGGCACGCTCATGAATGATGGTCATTAACTGACCGATGGTCATCAATACACCTCCTTCCAGCCCCTGTCAAGGGGAAATATGCTTTTTTTATTTTTCCCTGGCGGCACTGCCCCGCAAGCGTTACAACGCCCGCAGGAGGCGGCAATCTTCCCTGTTGACTTCGATCGCAACCCTGTGTTACCAACCCTAAGATTTAGCGGTCGTTCCATCGATTCTTGCTCACGTGCGAGGAGCCGGTTTTCAAAGTAAAGAGGAGGACGCTGTGACCCTGAAAGAGGTGCAAGATATTCTGGAGGCCGAGGTCCTTGTCGGTCGAGACCAATTGCAAAAGCCCGTAAAAACCGCCTTTGCCGCAGACCTCATGAGCGATGTGCTCGCCTTCGCCAAACCGGACAGTCTCCTGCTCACGGGGCTCACGAATCCCCAGGTGGTACGGACGGCCGATATCCTGGATATCACAGCCATCATCATGGTCCGCGGAAAGAAGCCCTCGGAGGAGACGATCAAGCTTGCCGAAGAGCTGAAGATCCCCATCCTGTCGACGAGATACATTCTGTTCGAAACGTCGGGCCGCCTGCACGCCAAGGGGATCACGGGGTGTATCGAGAAGGTCGGCGGCGAGATGTAGTCATGCGGGAGTCTTCGAAATTCGAAAAATCCTTCGACGTGGAGGGCGGAAGCTTTCAGAAGGCGGGAAACGTATCGGGCCAGATCAAGAGCATCCTGAAAGACCTCGGCGTCCCGACGGACATCGTGCGGAAGGTCGCCATCATCTGCTACGAATCCGAGATCAACATCGTCTCCTATGCCAAGAAGGGGACGATCACTCTGGCCGTGACCGACAATGCAGTGAACATAGAGACAAAGGATGAAGGGCCCGGCATCCCGGATATCGACCTGGCCATGAAGGAGGGCTACTCCACGGCCACGGCAGCCGTCCGGGAGATGGGGTTCGGCGCCGGCATGGGCCTGGCGAACATGAAGAAATACTCCGATCACCTCATCATCACCTCGGAGGTGGGCGTCGGGACGTGCGTGAAGATGACGGTGATGAATTTCCCGAAACTTCTTCACCCCGATCTGACTCCCTTTAATATATAGGGCCGAGCGGCGGTCCTGCATGAATGAAACAGGAAGGAATGTCCATGGAGCTCGAAACGCTCGTTCATGAACTGGACCTCAAGGTCGCGTGCGCCGAGGGACAGCTCAAGAAGGAAGTCAAAGGGGGATACGTGGGGGATCTCCTCTCCGATGTCATGGCCAACAGCAAGGAAGGCGACATCTGGATCACGCGCCAGGTGCACCAGAACATCGTGGCCGTGGCAAGCCTCAAGGACCTTGCCGGGATCATCCTGATCCAGGGCAGCGAGCCCGCCCACGACACGGCCGCCAAGGCCAACGCCGAGGGCATCCCGATCCTCGTGACGGACCTGCCGGCCTTCGAGATCGTCGGTCAAATTTATAAATTGATCAAGCCGTGAAATTATAGTAAAGGAACGGGCCGAAAAGGAACGTTCCTTTTTTTTGGGTTTTTTGCCGTGACCGGCCGCAGCAGGCCGTGACCCGGGGAGAGCGGCAGCAGCCCCAAGGGGTTCCGCTGATGATCAGGGAGTTCCGATGTGATTTTCACGTTCACACCTGCCTTTCACCCTGTGCCGACCTCGACATGTACCCCCGGGCCGTCGTCGCGATGTCCCTTGCGCGCCGCCTCGACATCATCGCCATCTGCGACCACAACACATCGGAAAACGTCCCCTACGTCGTCAAGGCCGCGAAAGGGACGGGGCTCACCGTCTTTCCCGGCATGGAGATCATGAGCAGCGAAGAGGTGCACGTCCTCGCGCTCTTTGACAAGCAGGAAAATCTGGTCATGCTGCAGGACCTCGTCTACCGGCACCTGCCCGGGAAAAACGACGAGGAGCGCTTCGGCTGCCAGGCCATCGTCAACGAGCACGACGAAGTGGAGGGGTTGAGCGAGCGGCTGCTGATCGGGGCGACGGTGCTTCCGCTGCAGCGGATCGTCAGCGAGATCCAGGGCCTCGGCGGGCTCGCCGTTGCGGCCCACATCGACCGGGAAAGTTTCGGCCTGCTCGGGCAGCTCGGGTTCGTCCCCCAAGACCTCCCCCTGGATGCCCTCGAGATCTCCGGCCGGACGGGACTCGCGAGAGCGCGGAGCCGTTACCCGGAGCTGGCGCGCTTTCCGATGATCGAGTCCTCCGATTCCCACATCATCACCGACATCGGAAAGGGGTTCACCCGGGCGCTCATGGAGGAGGCCACGACGTCGGAGCTGAAGATGGCCTTCGAGAAGAAAAGCGGCCGCCGCATCCTGGAGTGAGAGAGTGCTCGAGCTGGCGCTTCACATCCTGGACATCGTCGAGAATTCCGTCCGCGCCGGGGCGACCCTCGTCCGTATCCTCATCCGGGAGATCACGGCAAAGGATCTCTTCCTGATGCGCATCACGGACAACGGCAGCGGCATGACCCCGGAGGAGCGGCAACGGGCCCTGGACCCCTTTTACACGACGAAAAAGGTCCGTCGGGTCGGCCTGGGTCTCCCGATGCTCTCCGACGCGGCAGACAGGACGGGCGGGAAGATGACCCTGCGCTCCAAACCGGGGACGGGTACGGTGGTCGAGGCCCAATTCGGCCTGAGCCACCTCGACCGGCAGCCCATGGGAGATATCGCGTCTACGCTGATCGCGATCATCGTGGGAAACCCCGGAAGCGACTTCATCTACCGGCACGAGGTGGACGGCAGGACCTACCTGCTTGACACGAGAGAATTGAAAAAAGGTTTGGAGGATGTGCCCCTGAATCACCCCGAAGTCACCGGCTTTCTCCGTGAGCACATCACGGAGGGCTTGAGCGACCTCGGGGCGGCGGCCTGACACCCCCTGAGAGAGGAGACGTTCCATGAACAACGGCAACAGCGATTTACTCAAAGAGTTCACCGCAGAACAGGTGGCAAAGCTGGACGGGATCATCGCCCGCTTCAAGGGAAAGCCCGGCGGTCTCATCCCCGTCCTGGAGGAGGCCCAGGTGGCCCTGGAGTACCTCCCCATCTCGATCCAGAAGAGGATCGCCGCGGGGCTGAATCTGCCGCTGGCGCAGGTCTACGGCGTCGTCACCTTCTATTCCTTCTTCACGATGAAGCCGCGCGGCAGGCACACGATTCGGGTCTGCCTGGGCACGGCCTGCTACGTCCGGGGCGGCAAGACGCTTGCCGAGAATATCCTGAAGGAATTCAAGGTCGAGGAAGGCGAGACGACGCCGGATCGGCGGTTCACCTACGAGACGGTCCGCTGCCTGGGGGCCTGCGGCCTGGCGCCGGTCATCGTCGTGGACGACAACGTCCACGGCCGGATCAAGACGCAGAAGATGAAAGCGGTGCTGGATGAGTACCAATAAGACAGGCGTAAGGAACCGGAAAGAACTTTATTCAGCCATAAGCCCTAAGCCATAAGCCCTAAAAGAGGTAGACCATGTCCAAGCTGAAGATCGAAGATCTCAAGAAGATCAAGGAAAAGGTCCACTCCCAGACGGCCCTGCGCGAGGCCGGGCAGCGGGCCAAGGTGACCGTCCACATGGGAACCTGCGGCATCGCCTCGGGTGCCCGCGAGGTGCTCAACGCCCTCATGCGTGTCATCGAGGAGACCGGCGTGTCGGATGTCAACGTCACCACGTCGGGCTGCATGGGGCTGTGCAGCCGCGAGCCCCTCGTCACCGTCGAGCTGTTCGGCAAGGAGCCCATCAAGTACGAGAAGATGGATGAAATGAAGATGCGGCAGGTGTTCAAGCGCCACGTCCTGGAAGGAGAGATCCAGACGCCCTTCGTGCTTGCGAAGGGGGCTGAGGTCGTTCGCTAGGGAAGCAAAAACCCATTCCCTGCTGTAGAATTTCTCGAGGGGAGGAACAGAGTCCATGAAAGTTTTTCGCTCGCACTTACTGGTCTGCGGGGGGACAGGCTGCCACGCTTCGGGCAGCATCGCCATGAAGAAGGCCCTCGTCGACGAGCTCAGCAAGCGCAGCCTTGCCGAGGAGATCAAGGTCGTCGAGACGGGCTGCAACGGCTTCTGCGCGCAGGGGCCCATCATCGTCGTCTACCCCGAAGGCATCATCTATATGAATA
>Ga0208980_10000685_pt1 | contig 19617 bp, 16 predicted proteins | sample WetSurMetagenome_3_FD_187993 | JGI IMG/M metagenome (GOLD analysis project Ga0208980, IMG submission 187993) | Wetland microbial communities from Twitchell Island in the Sacramento Delta, sample from surface sediment Aug2011 Site A1 Bulk (version 2) | ecosystem: Environmental > Aquatic > Marine... | reverse complement strand
TACAGACGATATTCAGCTGGAGTTAACCTATACTAATGAATTCCTGCCTCGCGATGAAACCAATGAAATGTACAATTGCCTTGTTCTGACAGTCACATTTAATAATCCCCTGCCCAACTTAAAAAAAATAATAAGACCGGAAACAGCAAAGGAAAATAAGGCTGACTAGTTATTTTTTCTTTTTAGACTCCTCCTCCTTCAGAAAACAGGCCAGTTGTTCTTTTAATGCTGCTTTATGCAACTTAAAAACATAAGTTCTGTTCCCTTCATCTTTCAGCATTTTCATTGTGACTTCCTCTACTTCAAAATTCTGAAAGTCAACCAACTCTTCCTTCTGTATAACGTAAAGAATCTGCATTACAATAACAGTGTCTTTTTCATCATAACTGGTATCATAATGTTTCAACTTATAAATTTTTCCGTTTGACAATTTCAGTTCAAGGTCTTCTTTAAGCTTCTTCCCTTCCTGTTTTTCCGGAAAAGGAACAGGTAATAACTGGAGGAAATAGTTTTCCTTATCAGTGACAATGCATCCTTTCAGTGATTTTGCAGAGGTCCAGTAGAAATTAACAGGTTCCATGTAATAAAGCATGGTTCCGTCGGGATATACACGATTAAGTATTTCGCACTGAGAAAAAGAGGGTACTGAAAGGACTATTAATAAAAGAATCAGCACCACCTTTAGTCCGGGAAAACGATTCATAGCATTTTTTATGCAAGATACTAATTTTAATTCTTACTTATTACCTAAGACCAAATAACAAAGATGGAAGACAGAAGTCAGGAGTCCGGAGACCGGGTTACTGAAATGGGATAAAAATCATCCGTAAAAAGAAAAGTCAATGAAATTATATGTGCGAATGCCTATTCTCATAATTATTAATTCATACTTTTACAAGCCAATTATTGAAAGTTAACACCACTATAACAAAACTTAAAATGAGAAATAAAATAAATCACAAATTGCAGCTATTTACTTTAGCAGCAATAACGACTATAATTTTATATTCATGTGCTGTGTCACAGATTGAGCTCACCTCCTCATGGACAAATAAAAATACAAAAGTCAAACAATCCCCTCTGGTAATGGTAATGGTGATGGGTAAAAGTCCGGATAACCGTAAAACTATTGAGAAAGATATTATAAGCCGGTTGAAAAAGAAAGGCATCAAAGCAGTTGGTTCATTAGATGTTTTTCAGCCTGAAGTTCAGAAATATGATTCTGCTCAGCTGGTAAGTCTGCTCCGGAAAAACAACATAGATATGATATTAATAAATGCTATTTTAAGCGTAACTGAAAAAGAAAGGTATATTCCCGGCGAATCGCAGGAAATTCAGGTTTCACAGAATGCAACACCTTATTCTTCTGCAGGTTACCAGGTAGGCTATTACGGAAACTACTATGGTTTTTATAGTAACTATGAGTCAATGACTGAAAAACGCTTTATTCCGGGGCAAACTGTTATTGATGTAACAGTTCTTATTGAAAGCCATTTATATGATGTTTCCAAACCTGAATTACTTTGGGTAGGCCAATCAAAAACATATACAAAAGAACCTTCGGTAGAATTATTTAAAGAGTTCTCCAAAATCATTATTGAGGATATTACCAAAAACAATCTTCTGCTGAAATAGTCTTTCTGGAAACCTCCAAAAACTCCCAATCCTGAAAGGGCAAAATCATATTTAACAGGAGCGGATGGATCGAAATCCACGGGAATAGCGGCACGTTATTCAACATTTTTCCAAACGATCTTTTTTCTGGTTAATAGACCTGGAAGCCCTGGAGTATAGTATTAATGCAGATCTAACCAGATTATAAACTAATCTTGTTTCCAGGTTAAAGATAAGTTCTATAATCCGCTGATAATTCGTGCTTTTATAGACTCATATTCTGAATCTGTTATTAGTTTCTTTTCAAGCATCTGTTTAGCCTGCTCAAGTTTTGAGGCGGCATCTTCTGATTTATTCCCGGTTTGCTGTGGTCCCGGGCTATTGCCAATAATAACTCCCCCTGATTTTGCCCGTAATTCCTCAAGTTCACGTATTCGTCTCTTCTCTCTCCAGGACTGATCCTGCGCCTGAGCCAGTCGATATATCTTTTCTGCCTGATCCTTCCTGAAACCTGGCAAAACCAATACCTGGTCAGAATCTTTGGAAATCGCAAGGTCAGTGGAGCCAAATATTTTCATATAGATATCTGCCCCAAAAATCCCTACTTTTATTTTGGCATCACCAAGGTCCTGCCACCTGAAATCAGTCATATCATATCCACCAATTAATCCTCTTTTAATTTGGATAAACCGTCCGGAGGTAGCGGCTATGAGTATGCGTCTGTGCGTTAGGGCAAATAATCTTCGCTGGATTGCCCAGGCTTCCAAAGTTTCTCCTGAAACCAGGACTGAGTTTAGGTGTTCGAGCGCTTTGTTTAAGCGGAGATCTTCAGATGAATTGTCAGCTTGTTCCATCGCAAAATAGGATTTAATAAAAAGGTCTAATTCTATGCCAAATGTAAAACAAATTCCGGCTTCCTAAGTTAACTGTTTCCGGCTTGAATTTTTTCTTATTGTTTTCATTCACACCAATTCCAAACAAGGCAAAATCATATTAATCTGGATCGGCAGGATCGAACTCCCTGAGTATTGAGGTGTTTCCGGACCATCCTTCTGAGGAACGTGTTCCTACAGATAAATCAGGCAGCGCAATTATTATCCATAATTCCTTACTTTTACCAAACCAAAGTCAGGGATATGAAATTAAAAAAGATGGAGCTTAAAGAATTTTTAGATGAAAAGGTTGAACTATATAACAGACCTACTTTCATTGAACATGATCCAGTAAGCATACCACATCTTTATACTGACAAGGGAGATATTGAGATAGCTGGTTTCCTGGCAGCAACTATAGCATGGGGAAATCGCAAAATGATCCTCCGGAATGCAAATCGCATGATGGAATTGCTTGATGATTCACCTTATGATTTTATAATGAATTCTGATGAACAGGATATGAAAAGTATTGAAGGTTTTGTACACAGAACTTTTAATTCATTGGATCTGATTTATTTTCTGAAGGCTATAAAATATATTTACAGGACAAAGGGAGGTTTGGAAAGAATTTTCACTGAACACCAGACCAGGGATTCGTTACAACCAGCAATACATGAGCTTAATGCTTTTTTCTTCGAATTACCGCACAGTCACCGGACTGAGAGACATCTATCTGATCCATTTAAGGGATCAGCGTCAAAAAAAATAAATATGTTTCTAAGGTGGATGGTTAGAGATGACAACAAAGGTGTTGATTTTGGTATTTGGAAATCTATATCACCTTCAATCCTATCATGCCCTCTTGATGTCCACTCAGGAAATGTCGCAAGAAAACTTGGATTATTGACTCGTAAGCAGAATGATGCAAAAGCAGTATCTGAATTGGACAACAATCTTAGGAAAATGGATAAGGTGGATCCTGTGAAGTATGATTTTGCCCTTTTTGGACTTGGTGTCTTTGAAGGATTCTGAACAGCTATGTCATAACAACTATAATTGATTTTTTACTTTTTCCCCAGTTCCTCAAAATCTACATACATCCTTCCCAGGTTATTATCATTTAAATCATTACAGAGGATTTGTTAATTTAAACGTACCTTCACTATTCCGGGTAACAGGTTTATTTGCCATCGGGCAACCTGGCACAGGACAATTAACAATCTTATGTTGCCTGTTGTCAGCTGGTTCCCATCCCATCGTAATAAATAAGACACTAAATCCAATTACGTAAGCCACTGCAACATGCCATCCATTCTTTACCCATCGCCCTACATGACGTGCTTCCGGAAATTTGTTTGTGATTGCTACCCCGGCTGATGAACCGAACCAAATCATCGACCCTCCAAATCCAACTGTATAGGCAAGCATTCCCCAATCATAGTGCCCTTGTTCAAGACATAATTTTGTTAATGGAATATTGTCAAACACCGCCGAAACAAAACCCAGCATGAATGCAGTCACCCAGGAAGCATCTGGCAGATCTTCAACCGGCATAAGTGATGCACAGAATACCAGGCATAGAAGAAAAATAGTCCCCTTTATTGCACCCGGCACCTCTTTCCATGGAATGGGCTTAAGAAGTGCCCCAATAAGGATAGCTATCCATACACCAAGTGCTGGCATATCATAAAGAAAATTGGAAATAATAGCACCAACTAACATAAGTAAAACGATCAGCAGTTTCATCCAGTCAATTTTTACTACAATGCTGGGATCATTATGTATTTTCTGGTATTTATCCTGCTGATGTGAAGCAAACCAGGCAAAAAAGAGAAGAGCCGTCAGGGCAGCAATGAATCCGTGAAGCACATTAAACGGGCTAACCCCGTCAATCCACATCATTGTAGTAGTGGTATCACCTACAACACTACCGCTTCCTCCGGCATTGCTGGCAGCCACTATGGCTGCAATAAAACCTATATGCACTTTATTTTTAAAAACTACTATGGCTATTGCCCCTCCAATAAGTGCTGCAGCAATATTATCAAGGAACGAAGAGATTACACAAACAAATACCAGAAGGAGAAACGGGCCTCTCCAGTCATTTGGCAGAAACTTGGGAAGAGCTTCAGGAATACCTGATTCTTCAAATACCTTTGCAAGAATCGCAAATCCAAGCAATAATCCCACCAGATTCAGGATTATACCCCATTCTCCCTGTCTTAGATTCTTGTTCATTAGTTGCTCCGACAAGGTGTTCTGCCCGAACATATGTTCCATAAAATGAAATCCCGGATCAAAAACAAATTTAAAAATCAGCAGTACTGTCAAACCTGTTACAGCGACCCAGAAAGTCTGCTTATGAAGAAGTGCAACACCTAAAAGAATTAATCCAAATATTATAAATTCAAACCTGACCTGACCAACTGATGGCACCTTACCTGAAGATGCTGAAGCCACGAGTGGTATCATAAATAACAGAACTAAAAACAATGCCCTCTTCGAAATATAGTCTGCTGATTTTAAGAAGCTGTTTTTCATATAATTGACAGTATTAAGTTTTTTTGTTGATATATTTGTTTTGATCCCTCCTGATGGTAATTGCCAATCTTTTTTGCATCAAAAATATTCATCGTGTTTTTTCCGTGGCAATAATCATTTTTGAACTCAACTTATTTCCAATTGAAAGTACATTAACTAAATCCTGTATAGGGAGTGTATTATCAAAGCGAAGCATTATGAAAGCATCGGGGTATTTTGTGAGTTCTTTTTTTAATTGAGATTCAAGCGATTCGAAAGGAACCTGAGTATTGTCCACATAATAGATCTTCTCCTTAGTCATCGTCAGATTAATCTCCTTCCTTTGAATCGTCTGACTACTTCGTGAACTAGGCAGCGAAACTCTTATCATACTTGGATTGAGAAGCGTAGAAATAATTATAAAAAACAACATTAGAAAAAACATGATGTCATTCATAGATGAAGTGAATACTTCAGCTGTATAGTCTTTTTTCTTACGAAGTTCTATCATTTTGAAGGGCTTTTTAGCAGGTCGATGAAATTCATGGCGTTCCATTCAAGCTGGTGGATAGCCTTATTTAATATTATGTTAAGCCAGTGATACCCGATATAAGCAACAATACCAACAATCAGGCCGGCCGCACTTGTAACCATTTTTGTATAGAGTCCCGCTGAAACACTACCTATACTTACATCGCTTGTCATCGAAATATTAAAAAATATTTTTATAACTCCGATTATTGTTCCGAGAAAACCAAACATGGGAGCTATACCTGCAATGACAGCAAGTATCTGAATGTTTTTTTCCAGTTCATAAACTTCAAACTTTCCTGCTATTTCGATTGATTCTTCAATTTCCTTAACAGGCTTGCCTAAACGTGAAATCCCTTTCTCTATCATCCTGGCTATAGGTTTCTCTGTATTCCGGCACAGAGTAAGAGCTGAATCGGTTCTCCCGTTTATAATAAACTCATGGATGTTGTTCATGAAATTCACATCTGAACTAATCTGACGTCTGATAACCAAATATCGCTCAATGAAAACATAAACAGCTACTATTGAAAGAAGGAGAATCGGTATCATTATAATTCCACCCTTCATAATGATATCTATCAGTGTAGTTGGCTGAAGAGCAGGTTGTGTGGGAAGGGATGGAGCTGCTGCAATAGTTTTATTAAGTGTATCAAAAGTCTGTGAAATTTGAATGAGGAATGATGTCATAATATTTAGTTTTTCAAATTATGTCCTAATCGAAGTCTTCTAAGAAAATCAGATATTCTTTATAATACATATCAGAGTTTCCCCCGCATTGCAAGGGAAGCTCCAATATTAAGTATGCTTAGGTGCTTTTTTGAAAAGCTTAAGCTTCAAACTGTACTTTTTTAAATCCTCCTCTCTTTGAGAAAGTAATTGCTCCGACAATGATAGCCAGGCACAACAACCCAGTGATAAACATCCCTATGGATGCTTGTCCGGGTTTTTGGAAGGCAATTATTACAGGAGCAGCAAGAAGAGATACCAGGTTTATAACCTTGATCATTGGATTGAGTGCTGGTCCGGCAGTATCTTTAAGAGGATCACCAACGGTGTCTCCAACAACAGCTGCATGATGAGCATCAGATCCTTTACCGCCATAAAGGCCATCCTCAATGGTTTTTTTTGCGTTATCCCACGCTCCCCCGGCGCCTGCCATGAAGACTGCAAGCAACTGTCCGGAAAGAATTACTCCTGCCAGGAATCCGCCTAATGCTTCGACTCCAAGAAGAGCTCCGATAAGTATTGGTGATACAACAGAGATCAAAGCCAGAGGTATCAATTCTCTTTGTGCAGATATAGTACAGATATCAACAGCTCTCTGATAATCAGGTTTCACAGTACGTTCAATAATACCAGGTATTCTGAACTGCCGACGGACCTCCTCGACTATCTGTGCAGCAGCTCGGGTTACAGCGTTAATGGTGAGGGATGAGAAGAGAAATGGAATTGTACCACCGATAAGCAGACCAATAAAAACCATAGGAACCGAAATACGTATCCCTGTTTCAATCAGCTGTGCTGATTTTTCAAAACCCATCTGGATCTGAACTTTGCTTACATCAGTTATGAAAGATCCGAACAATGCAACTGCTGCAATTACTGCTGATCCGATAGCAACACCTTTGGTAATTGCCTTGGTAGTGTTACCTGTCGCATCAAGGGAATCCATAATCTTACGTGCATCTTTATCGAGATGAGAAAGTTCACCTATACCGTTTGCATTATCTGCTATCGGTCCGAATGCATCCATAGCAACGTTATTACCGGTCAGTGTAAGCATTCCGATGCCGGTCATAGCAACTCCATAAAGCACATAAACTATAGGCTGACCATAATAAATCATTACTGAAGCAAAAATTGTAACTGCAATGACCAGTGTCTGCCATACAGCAACTTCAAATCCATAGCTCATCCCTTTTAAAATAAGTGTAGCAGAACCTGTCTTTGAATTCTTTGCTATATCCTTTACAGGGTGATAATTTCCATCGGTGAAATGCTTTGTTATCTCATCAAGAACAATAGCAAGGAGAATACCTACTACTACTGAAAGAAATGAACGCCAGTCATGAAGATAAAAAAATGAAAGAATTCCGAATGCTGCAATGCTAATTGCTGCTGAGGAATAAAATCCTTTATTGATTGATTTAAGGGCATTATTACTTTTGTCATTCTTGCTTCCTTTAACCAGATATGTACCAATAATTGAAGAGAGGACTCCTATGCCTCTTACAAGTAGCGGGAAGATAATCCATGACAACTCATGTGTTTGAGTGAATAATACAACTCCAAGTATTAAGGTTGACACTATGGTGACTTCATACGATTCAAATATATCTGCTGCCATACCTGCGCAATCACCAACATTATCTCCAACAAGGTCAGCTATTACAGCAGCGTTACGTTCATCATCCTCAGGAAGCCCGGCTTCAACTTTCCCAACCAGATCAGCTCCTACGTCAGCAGCTTTTGTATAAATCCCTCCACCGACTCTCATGAATAGTGCCAGCAATGTACCGCCGAAACCGAATCCGAGTAATGTATCAGGAGATGCGACACCGAAAATAATGAAAATCAATGTTCCACCGAGTAATCCTAAACCGTCTGTCAGCATTCCGGTAACAGTACCGGCCCGATAGGCAATTTTGAGAGCTTCTGCAAAACTTCTTCTGGAAGCTGAAGCTACGCGAACGTTTGCCTGGACTGCCATTCTCATACCGAATTGGCCAACCATCAGGGAAAAAACAGAACCCATTATAAATGCTACTGCCCTTCCAAAACCAATGATCAACTTAAGTGATTCATCTGAATAACCAACAAAACGCAACTTTGACTCTTCGGTAGGAGGAACTACATAGACCGATAAAAAGAGAATTACTGTAAAAACGAATATAAGAGGAATAATAGTTTTTAACTGCCTTTTAAGGTAAGCATTTGCGCCGAGACGGATTCCGTCCCATACATACTGCATCTTATCTGTGCCTTTATCGCAAGCCATAACCTGCCTGCGAAGAAACATTGCATAAGCAAGTCCGAAAAATGCTATAACCAGTACAATCCAGATTGCTACTACTTCAAAAGGGGTTGCCCCCGGTAAACTAACCATAATATATATTTAATTAATAAGATTAATACTAAATAGATCTAAAAAATTCATAATTAATGTTTTCCAGTTCTGCCATATCTGGATACGGATAGAAGATTATATCATCTTTGGAGCCAACATAGAAGCCACTTTCTATTGTTCTGTAGAGAAGCGACCCGGAATAAATTCTTTGAACGGTCTTCATATGTTTCTCATATTCTCCCTTTAAAATTTCCAGACAATCTCTTAGGTGGCCGACATTTGAATAAGGTAAATACTCCGCTGAACCTTTAAGTGGGTTTGTTGCCAATTCGCCCAGTTTCAGATCAACAAAGAATAGTTTTGGAAGAACGATGGGAATCGATCCATCGGTTAGTTTCTTCAAAAATGCCGAAGGGGCTAACTCGCTGGCAACCAAAGGGGTCACAGGTAATAACTCCTGAAAAAGATGCAGCTTACCACTTATTTCCTTTGAAGGATTGTATGATAACTTTTTCAATTCCAAAGTATGGCCATTATCGGTTGTAAGATATAAGCTCTTTAGAGCTGCTAAGGGTATTGTTTCCAATACTCTATAAACTGAAAGGTAGACTGAACTTTTAGGTTTGCCGTCAGGTTTTGCAACGCATCGTCGGTTAAGACTTTCCATATCAATCAGTTTCTCAATCTGACCAAGATCAACCTCAAAGAATATTGCCTGACCCTTGTTCCTTTTTTTTGTCCCGGTTGAAAGATATGCACCAAATTCCTCCGGCTGTAGCATTGAAGCAATTAATGCTTCAGGTGTTGCTGTTAAATAGATATATTTATTCATAGTTAATAAATTAGCCTGGTGAATTTCAAAATTCATCAGTTGTTGAACATAAGATTAGAGCATGATTTATTTGCATCATCTGATAATACTTGAAATCTACTGTTAACTATTTTTACACAGCAAAATTCATTTAGAGAATCATCCAATTAATTTAGGATTTCCATATCTGAAACTCCTCACGGATATTTTTTTTACTCTGGTAGAGAGTGGTTATCCTTTAAGAATTGTTTCGATTAACAGATAATACTTGAAAGAAAATCAAATCTGAAGTTTAGTAATCAGCTGGCTAACATGAATTGTTTTTGAAATGATGAGATTACTATGAGAAATCAGCGAGTACTGCTTTTTTGAATATATTTTAATCTGGAGATCTAACCCGCTGATCCGATTATCTTCTGAATTAAAAGAAACTGGCCCTGGAATCGTCCCTGTTTCAACCTTTAAGGCTGATGATGTCGATGGATTATCAGCTGTTTTTAATATTAAGTTCTGCTCAGTTTTACAGTGCGACTCATTTCCAATATAATCACTATTTGTTATAAACATCATCTCTGGATTGACTGTCATGGAGAAAACACTGACAATACAAATTAGAAATAAGGTGGTGATAAAAACCAATCGATATTTTGAAATTTCTGAATCCAACTTAAATTTGCAATTCTGTATTGCAAATCTAAAATAAAAATTAAAAAAGATTATAATTCAGAACATTTAATTTGCTAACCTTTTTAATTGTTCTGGTTATTCATTAAAAGACAATACCAATATATACTTTGAATAAATATGGTAATTCACTTTTAACCATCCTTTCAAAGTAAAACACAACTGCTACCTTCTACTGAATTTTCTTGGTTTCAATCCCGAAAGTAAACCCTGCTTTAACCCTTTCAATCAATTCTGGTATGATATCAGTATATTCTCCCACAATTCCGAAATCTGCATAATGGAATATGTGAGCTTTAGGATTGTGGTCAATTGCAATAATCTTTTCAGATTCTTTCATACCAGCTAAGTGTTGAATTGCACCTGATATACCAATAGCGACATATACTTTTGGACGAATTGTTTTGCCGGTCTGTCCTATTTGTCGGGCGTACTCTACAATGCCTTCATCAACAACCGGTCGGCTTACAGCCCATTCAGCATTTATACCCTGACTTTTTAATGCATCAGCCAGAGCCTTTACGAGGCTCAAATTATCGACAGTGGTTCCTCTTCCACCAGAAATTATAATTTCAGCATCGAATAGATTTTGCAGTCCCCCTTCTCCTCGCTCTGTTTTCATAATCTCAACAACAAAATCTTTATCAATTAATTCCGGGTTAAAAGCTGAAACAATACCCTGTCTTCCCTCTATTCTTTTTGGCACTTCAAATGTTCCGGCCCTGGCTGTAGAAATCTGAGGGCAAACAAATCCAAGAATAGTAGCAAGTTTACTTTCCCCATAAGTAGGCCGCCGTGACTCGAGTATCGGTTTATAAATCACTTTTTCTTTTTTATCAATGTACTCCCCGATTTCAAGTCCTGTACAATCTGCTGTTACTCCGCTGTTTGTTTTCATACCTATTCTCGGAGCTAATTCCCTCCCTGAGGTAGTTGCCGCAAAAAGAGCAATTTCCGGATTTCTTTCCAGGATGACTTGTTTAAAAATTGATGAAAACGGAAGAACAAGATATTCTTCCAGTTTATCATTATCAACAATAATAACCTCATCTGAACCATGTTCAATGAGAGTCTGAGCAAAATGATTCACATTTTTCCCTATAATTAATGTCATAACCCTGGTGTCGTTACCTAACTGATTGGCAAGGTTTCTTGCAGGAGTTAACAGCTCCAGGGAAGGTCTTGAGATTTTCCCATTTGTTATCTCTGCCCAGGTAATGATTCCACTTGCTCCATCTCTGAAATCTTTCTCAGGAAAATCAGGCCGGTCAATTTCTTTTTTAGCCGCTTTCTCCCTCTTTTCCATCACATTTCCGCCTTTCTTTAAGTTTGCGATTAAGCTATCAACTAACGCGGATTCATTATGTCCTTCTGCCATTTTAATAGGCGGACGCTCGCTGACAATATTGACCACTTTCACTACAATAGTCGGAGACCCGTTGATGCCTATTTTTTCGGTTCCAAGACCAATATCATCAATTCCAAAAGTTGTGATTTTTGAAGTACGGGCTTTAATAGCTCCGCTCAATGAAGGTTTACGCGGAGGAATTCCGGTCGGAGTCAATGATATAACGCAGGGGATGGGTAGTCTCATAATTTGATATCCGCCTTCTATAATCCTTTTAGCAATTACATAGCCGGTACCATCAGATTTTACACTCTCAACAAAAGTGGCTTGAGGAATTCCCAAACTTTCTGCCACCTGGGATGGAACATGTGCTGTGTCACCATCACTTGTTTGTCGTCCCGCTAAAATAATAAAAGGGTTTTTAGAATCTTTTGTAAAACCTAAGTGTTTAAGCATGGTAGAAATTGCAAGGCCTGTAGCATAAGTATCACTACCTCCAAGTTTACGGTCGGATAACAGGTAAGCTTCGTCATAGCCCATGGAAATAGCTGTTCTGAGTGAGGTCTCAAATGATTTCGGACCCATCGAGCAAACAATTAATTTTGCATCAGGATGCTGTTTCCTGAGTTGCAATCCTGCTTCCAAACCAAACTGACAATCAATATTAATTATTGATTTTGCCTTTGTCCTGTCCATCAGTCCATCTTCGCCCATTCTCATTTCACTTGGAAGCGGGACTTGTTTGATTAAACTTATTATTGTCAAAGCCATTATAATAATATCTCTAAATTTCACATGTTTTGAAAATCCGGCCCATTGCCGCCATTTGGAACCATCCATGTAATTCCTGCTCCAGGAGATTTTATATCACAGGTTTTGCAGTGCATGCAGTTTTCAGCATGAATTCGAATCTCTTTCTTACCCTCTTTGCTGGTATGAAGCTCATAAACCTCTGAAGAACAATAAAACTGCTCAGGTGCTCCAAATTGTTCAATGTTAACAGTCTTAAAATCCTCAATGTTGTTAATATGAAGATGCACAACCTGCTGTTCATCATGGTAAACTCCTGAATGGTAAACATCAGTAGATTTATCAAATGTCAGCACTTTGTCGAACTCTAGTTTACCTTTAAACCGCTCTTTGAAAGGTTTCTTTTTAAGTTCACTCAGTTTGAGTGTTGTTTGAGAATCGGCATGAGACCTCAGCCTTCCAAAGAAACCTGCCCCACCCGTAAGTAACTGGGTTCCAAAATGTAATCCTCCAGCAATCAGCCCTTTATTGAATCCTTGTCTGAAATTACGAACTCGGTACAGCTCTTTGTGAATTTCACTTTTCTTCAGAAGAGTATCGTATTGTTGAAGGCTTTTTTCGGATGTGTCATTAATTATCAATGCATTGGCTGTGGTTTGTGCTGCTAACATTCCCGACCTTATCGCTAAATGTACGCCTTTTAAGGCTGGCATAGCAACCAGTCCCGCACTATCACCAACAATTAAAGCATTGTCAACAAAAAGCCTGGGAATTGCATAAAACCCTCCTTCAGGAAGAGTTTTGGCGCCATATTCCACCAATTTACCCCCTTTTAATATTCTGGAAACAAAGGCATTTGTTTTCCATATCTGGAGTGCATCATGAACATCGAAAGTAGGATCTTTATAATCAAGTCCTACAACAAGCCCAACAGCTACTTTATTTTCATTTAATCCGTATATGAATCCTCCTCCGAATTCATCATTGTCCAGAGGAAAACCCATGGTATGGTAAATATGGCCGGCATCTATATTTCCTTCCGGAACTGTCCACACTTCTTTGCAGCCTAATGAGTAAACCTGTTCATTACTGTCTTTATCCAGGTTAAACTTTTTAATAAGCGTTTTTGTCAGACTTCCTCGTGTCCCTTCGGCAAAAATGGTTATTTTCGCCAGAATGCTTGTACCTATCTGAAAATTTTCCAACTGATGTCCATTATGATCTAAACCGGTATCTTTGGTTTTAGCTCCTATTACTTTTCCATCCTTGTACAATATCTCATCTACTGCAAAACCGGAATAAATTTCTACTCCTTTTTCTTCTGCTTTTACAGCTAAGTACCTGCATATCTGACCCAATGAGGCAGTGAAATTGCCATTATTACTCATGTAGGGCAGGTGAAATGGAAGTGTAAATGCTCTTTTTTCTGTCAGGTATATTAGTTTATCTTTGGTGACCTTAGCATTGAATGGAATCTCCGAGAAATCAATATTGGGCAACAATTCTCTAAAAACGGATGGTTTAACTATAGCACCCGATAATATGTGACTGCCTATTGAACGACCTTTCTCTACAAGTAAAATTCTTTCACTCCTGCCTCTTTGTTTTAAGATATCAGCCAGATGAATTGATGCAGCCAGGCCGGATGGACCGCCTCCGATTATTAAAACATCAGTTGATATAGTATCAATACTACTCATTTTATGATCTTAAGATTTATTTCTTTTCGACATCTGCTTATATAACAACATTGTTTAAAAATAGTTCTTACAATTGGCTATATTTTAGGAGTTCAGGGTGAAATAATAAATGTAAGACAGAGTGAATGTCTGTTTCTGATTATTTAGGTCTTTTCATTTACCCACCGCCAAAAAACTTATCATAAGAATCATAATAACCAAAATGGAAATTTGTGACCTTAAAAACAAAATTGAATATTACCTGTTGATTCGCACTGCAACCGTTACCCTTTTCCTAATTGCTAAAAATGACTATATATAATTCATTAAACTGGTGAGAAATAAATTATCTGATATACATCGGGGTATAATTGACTAACCAAATAAATGGAATGATTCTTAAGTTGTAACTCACTCATTTACTATCAGGCCATCTTTGATCTGAAGTATTCTGTCTGACATGGAGGCTAATTGCCGGTCGTGAGTTACAATAACTATTGTCTGGCCAAATGTATCCCTGAGTTTAAAAAAAAGCTTATGAAGTTCATTCTTATTCTCAGAGTCGAGGTTACCTGATGGTTCATCTGCCAGAATGACTGATGGTTTATTTACCAGTGCCCTCGCAACTGCAACCCTCTGCTGCTCTCCACCGCTTAGTTCTGAAGGCTTGTGGTCGAGTCTGTCTGAAAGGCTAAGGAAACCAAGAAGTTCTGTTGCGAGCTTTTCAGCCTCAATTTTGCTTTTACCTGCAATATAAGCCGGGATGCATACATTTTCAAGAGCCGTGAATTCAGGGAGAAGCTGATGGAACTGAAAAACAAATCCGATATTGTTGTTACGGAATGCCGCTAGAGCTCTGCCTCTAAGGCGGCTGATATCTGAGCCGTTATAAAAAATTGTACCCCCATCCGGCCGGTCAAGTGTTCCTAAAATCTGAAGCAGTGTAGTTTTTCCGGCACCTGAGGCTCCTACTATTGAGACCACCTCTTTATCCTCAATATTTATATCGATCCCTTTAAGAACCTTAAGCTCTCCGTATGCTTTTGTAATACCGGATGTTCTGATCATAATACACCTAATCGTTCACCTCTTTGTAATAGCCGTCAGCAAGATCGTTGGCCTCTTTATTTACATTATCTGCAGCCTCTTCAGCATCTTTCTTGATAGTATCAGTAACCCCGCTCATTTCCTGTCTTACACTGGAAGTCACGTCATTCATATCATTCTTTATTGAATCGGAAACATCATTTACATCCCTTGTAACATTATCCTGAAATTCAGTCACATCCTTCTGTAATGAATCTTTAACATCATTCAGATCTTTCCGTATATCCTGAGTGCTTGTTTCAAACTCCCGCTTTATCTCATCAGTAGCCTTTTTAAAATCGCGCATTCCTTTTCCCAGTGTTTTTGCAATATCCGGAAGTTTCTCGGCGCCAAAAAGAAGAAGGGCTACTATGATGATAACAAATATTTCCTGCCCGCTCATATTAAAACTGTAATGATTGTTTCTTCATATATAGGTAGCAAAGTTAGAAAAGTTTAATGATATTCATAGAAATTAACTTTCCATTGAAAATATAAATATTACCCGGGAATAAGGGTTGGTTCAGCCGCTAAGTATTTAACCTGAATTAAAAAAAAAGAGACTACCAATAAATGACAGTCTCTTTAGTATAGCAATAATCTTATTTAGCTCTTAATTCCTGTTTTTTTCGTTGTATCATAAAGGAGTGATGTAGCCACGAATATTGAAGAATAGGTTCCAATTATAATACCTATTAACATCGCGAAAAGAAATCCCCTGATTGTAGCTCCACCGAAAAAGAACATGGCTATAAGTACAAGAATGGTTGTCATACCTGTATTCAGTGTACGGCTTAAAGTGTCGTTCAATGCCATATTAAGAACTTCTTTGACAGGCCGTTTTCTGTGTAGAGGAAGGAATTCCCTCAACCGGTCAAATACTACCACCGTATCGTTAACAGAATAACCAATTACAGTAAGAATTGCTGCAATAAAAGCCTGGTCTATCTCCATTGAAAATGGAAGTATTCCCCATAGCAAAGAATAAATTCCAATAACAATGGTAGTATCGTGAACCAGGGCAACGACTGCACCTACACCATACTGCCAGTTCCTGAATCTTAAGAAAATATATAAGAACATTAATACTACAGATAGTGCTACCGCCCAGACAGCCCTGACTTTAATATCACTAGCAATTGTAGGTCCTATTGTCTCAGAGCTACGCCTGTAAGTGGAAAGAAATTGTTCTTGTGTCACATCATTTCCCAGCAAACCTTTAAGGCCGTTATATAATGTAGTTTCAACCTCATCATCAACACCTGTTTCCCCAATTTTATATTTGGTTGTTATCCTGACCTGTTTATCATTTCCAAAAGTAACAACCTGAGGAGCAGATCCGAAATATGGTTCCAGACTTTTTGCTACATCAGCTGTCGAAACCTTCTGGTCAAACTGGACAACAAATGTGCGTCCTCCCGAAAAATCTATCCCCTGGCTCAAACCTCTTACGAACAGGGAACCTATACCAATTAATGTTACGAAAATTGAGACAGCATAGAAATATTTCCTTTTTCCGATAAAATCTATATTGGTATTTTTCAGAATATTTGCGGTCATCTTAATTGAAAAACTAAGTTTAGCATTTCTTTTAAGTAAAAACTCATAAATCAGACGCGTGATAAATATTGCACTGAACAGAGATGTCAGAATACCAATAACAAGAGTAGTTGCAAAACCTTTGATAGGACCTGATCCAAAAACGTAAAGAATAACCCCTGTAAGTAACGTTGTTATGTTTGAGTCCATAATAGCAGACATAGCGCCTTTGTAGCCATCTGCTATCGCCAGCTTTATACCTTTGCCCGCCCGTAGTTCTTCACGTATTCGTTCAAATATCAACACGTTAGCATCAACTGACATACCCATTGTAAGAACGATACCTGCAATACCCGGGAGAGTCAGAACAGATCCGAGGGATGCTAGAACACCCATCATAAGAAATATGTTTGCAACCAGACCAACATCAGCAATAGTACCGGCACTTCGGCTGTAGTAAAATATCATATACATCAGGACAATAAAGAATGATATAATAAAGGAGATCAGACCTGAGTTAATAGCTTCTTTACCAAGAGTGGGACCTATTATTGTATCCGAAATAATTCTCGCCGGTGCCGGCATTTTGCCCGATTTAAGTATATTGGCAAGGTCGTCAGCTTCTTCAATTGTGAAATTACCTGTTATCTCAGTACTTCCTCCTGTGATCTCATTCTGAACGGTTGCGGAAGAGCGGACGTAACCATCAAGAAGAACTATTACTGAACGTCCGATGTTTTCGCGTGTAATTCTTGCCCATGTTTTTGCTCCCTCAGTATTCATGGACATGTCAACCTTTACTTCGGAACCTGTAACACCTGAAGATGTTCTGGCTGAAGTAACTACATCTCCACCAAGAGGTGCACGCCCGTCGCGGGTGGTAATTTTAAGGGCATGAAGTTCATAAAGTGTTTTTGTAGGATCATATTTATATGGATTCTGGCTCCAGGCAAATCTGAGATCGCGCGGGAATAGCGCTTTGATCTGGTTCATTTTCAGCATTGCATTGACCTTTGCAGTATCTTTCCCGAGCGCAAGCCCTACCATACTTGTGGGCATAGGTTGTCCCTGCTCATTCACGCGTGGATTAAGCAGTCCGAACAGTGGATTCTGAAGTGTGAATTCCTCGCGTGTGGTAGCTTCTGCAACTTTTGCAGTATCTTTTTCAATCAGGTCAAGCAGTGTGCGATCTTTCTTTGTTGTATCTGAAACAGCTGCTTTAGAGGTTGTATCAGTTACAGCAGCCTTATCAGTATTAGCCTGAATTTCTTTTAACAGATTATTAGCCTGTGACAGATAGCCAATAACTTCAGGGTTTTCATAACATTCCCAGAATTCCAGGTTTGCTGTACCGGAAAGCAGCTCTCTGACACGCTTGGGATTAGTCTGTCCCGGCAGTTCAATAAGAATACGTCCCTTTGTTGCAAGGTTCGTAATATTAGGCTGTACAACGCCAAAACGGTCGATCCTTTCGCGAAGAATATTGAAAGCATTAGTGATTGCACCTGATATTTCAACATCGAGGACTTTCAGCACCTCTTCGTTTGTTGAATTAAAATTGATTTTATCTTTCAGTTCAACTGTCCCAAAAATTGATGCAAGTTTTGCATTGGGATCAACTTCCTGGAATGCCTTTCCGAAAAGTGTCAGAAAGTCAGACTGGCTCTGTTTCTGCATCTCTTTTGCACGGGTAAGAGCAGTATTGAATTTCACATCAGGATTGTAATTGGAAAGAGCTTTCAGGATATCTTCCACCGATACTTCAAGAATGACGTTCATTCCACCTTTAAGGTCGAGACCGAGGTTCAGCTCTTTTTTCTGACACTCTTTAAATGTGTAACCAAGAAAACTCCACTGTTCCTTCGGCAATGTGGAAATTGAATCAATGTACTGAGTTTCTTTTTCGAGATTTCCTTTTGCATATGCCCTTGCATCTTTAGTAACCTTATAGGTTGCGCCTGTGAATGAAAGCTGGTAAACTGATACCACGCCTAATGCAATTGCCAGAATGATGATTGCTGCTTTATTCTGCATTTGTCTGTTCTTTTGGGATTATTTTGATATTATTTATCTTACTCTACTTAATTGAGGCGCAAAGATATAATTTTTTTGCAAAAACAATGAATTATTAACAGGATGAATTGGCGATTTGAAAAAGTATGTCAGAGAGCGTGGGTTAAAAAACATCGATTCTACTTCTGTCGGCACCCAATTACCCGTAAGGGAGTCTAAATCTGATGGTAAATTCGCGTACCTTCAGGACCTAGCCGTCAACTTAGGGTTAAATTGGAAATGCGGAGATTACAAAATTTTCCCCTCCTTCAAAAGGCTAATCTTTCATCACATCTTTTTCTCTCTATCACTTTAGTAGAGGTATCTGGCCAATGACAAGAATGAGTTAACAAAATATCAGTTTAAGCGATTGGAAGATCCCTCAACTCATCCACCTCATATCCATGGCTTTAGAGATGTGTCCATAGGTGGATGAGTTTCGGGATGACACTGGTTTTTGTCTATATGGGGGAAGGAAGCAGCGGCGATTCAATAGTCATTTTATCAGAAATTCAATATTCAGGTGAATCGCCGCTGCTTCCTTCCCCTTTGTCCTCTCTTAAATCAGTTGTCATTCCGAGTTTTTATTCAAAAATTTTGCACACCAGGGATTATGACAATTATACAAATCTCAGATAATGATTGATTTATTATATTCTGCCAATTACATGTAGATCAAGGCATTAATAAAAGACACATGATGAAAAAAGGCCGTAGGCCTTAGATAAAGTAACGTCGGGCAACGCCCGGCGTTTGAAGCACCAAAATGATTTCAAGCCCCGTAGTGGGCGTAATAATAACATCAGAGATACTGGTCTTCAAAAGGAATTCAATATGCTTCCAAAAGGTTTTTATACTCATCCATAAAAGAAACTTTTTCATGGTGTTTCTTCTGGTTCAATATATAACTTTTTACTGTATAAACACCCGAATTACTAACCGAGAATCCACCATAACCATCCTGCCAGTAGAAGTTGCTGTAATGTGCCCCCTTAGTTTTAATCCATTTCGAAGAACTCTTCTTGATCTCTTCAACAAGATCAGCCGGAGCTATGGTT
>Ga0208980_10000684_pt1 | contig 19635 bp, 27 predicted proteins | sample WetSurMetagenome_3_FD_187993 | JGI IMG/M metagenome (GOLD analysis project Ga0208980, IMG submission 187993) | Wetland microbial communities from Twitchell Island in the Sacramento Delta, sample from surface sediment Aug2011 Site A1 Bulk (version 2) | ecosystem: Environmental > Aquatic > Marine... | reverse complement strand
TAGAACAAGATAACAGTTTACCAGTTATTATTGTATCTTCTAATCCAGAATTACATTTTTCTAACAATTTATGGTCTAAAACACCAGACGTGGATGCAAGAGACATTGGAGATATTATTGGAAATCCTATGTTGGCACATGTTGATAATTATTCTAACCCGCTTTGGTTCAGATTACTTCCTAGCTCTCCGGCAATCGACCACGCTATCGTAACCAGTAAGGTGACAGATGATTATTGGGAAAACTCAAGAGGAAATTCTCCTGATATCGGTGGGCATGAGTATGGGGACATTCAAAAACCAACCTCTACCAACACTTCTACTGCAACTTTAACATCGACACCAACTTTTACACCTACTATCACTCTTTCTCAAACACCAAATCCGACTAACCCACCACGTCCGACTAAAACTTCACGTCCAACAAACACACCACATCCGGAGCATACCCCTCGTCCAACACATACCCCTAAACATTAAAAATTAAAGAATTTGAAAGAATGGCGTTTGGACAGATAAATTGGAAGCATTACCGATTAGAGGTAATACAGGATAAATATTATAAAATAAAGGCTGATAAAAATTTGATACTTTTTATATTACAAAACGCATATCAATCTGACAAGCACCAATTTAAAAACGACGATGAATGGAGCCGAGAATTAGCTAATTCTCATACAGGGAGAAGATTAAAAGAAATGATACCTGATGGAGCAGAATATAAAGTTATAAATTCATCCGGTATGATTGGAGATTGTCCAGATTCTTGTTATAACGCAGATTTAATACATATACAAAAGCATATCGATAAAATAAAACCAATTGTTATATGCGCTTGTGGTAAGATTGCACAAAGAGGCTGTGATGAATTAGGTTTAAATTTTATAGCTGCACCTCACCCGGCTTGGAGACAATTATCCAAACAACAATCGAACTATATAAAAGGGCAATTAAAAGAAATAATAAACTTGCCCTTGACAAATTTATGAAACTGTGGTATAATATAAGATAAGAAATAGTGGAAAAAAGCATGAAAAAAATAGTAAAAAAAATAATGGTTCCCAAATATATCGAAGTTCAAAGTGACGAATTTGAAAATGTAACTACTTATGAAACTTTTGATGGAAAGATGTTTGACAGCAAAGATGATGCAGAACATCATGAAACAAAATTGAAATTTAGTAAGTTAAGGGAAGAATCACTTCAATATGACTTTCCAGATGTTTCTGGTAGTTGGTATAAAGCTAATACCGAAGCCGATTTACAATTTTTAAAAGATTATTTTGTTTCGCCTTATGATATTTCACATGGTATGGATACCATAAAGGTAGGAGAATGGTTTTGTGTTTCAGTAGATTATGGTGGAGATTGTAAGGACTCTATTACTTTTATTACTAAGAGTAACTTTAAAGCACTCGTTAAAGATTTGTTAGACCATTTAAGTTAAAGGAAAAAATGACAACTACATATATAGATAACCCGACTGATTTGCGAGAATATTTAAATAAGGAATTAAATAGTGTAATTAATTCCGACGAAATAGATAATAACACTAAAACTATTGTACGCTGGCTATATATACTTTCTATAATAATAATTGCTAATAAGTCTTAATAAAATAAATCTTTTAAAGGAGAACTATGTCGAAACCACAATATCTGCAATTTAAAAGTAATATGTATAAAGATATACGAGAAGATTGTTGGATTGAATTTGAATGTCCTTTTTGCCATGAGATAGTATGGACGGACTCTCAAGTTCAATATACCGAATGTAAATGTGGAAAGAAATTTCATGTTTCTGCTATTTTATATCAAGTTATAGATTGTAACGATAAAGATGTTTGATAGTTTATGGTTGTTTTGCCCTGAGTGTGAAACACCTCATGAATACACGGTTACAAATGGTCCCTGTGCTTTTAATTCATATACACTAGACTCTGCACCAGATAGTATTTTATTAGAAATTGAAGCGCTTTCTCCTTTTACTTGTAAAGAATGTGGTGCTATATTCGCTATAGAATTAAGCGGAGGAAAAAATGACAGACGAATTAGTTGATAATGTAGAATATTGGAAAAAGAAATATGAAGAAGAGGTAGAGATTTGTAATGGTTTAAAAGAAGCAGTAGAATTTTGGCAGAAAAAATATGATAATTATGTTGAATATATAGATAAATTTCTTGACCGCACATCGATAACCCTTGACAAAATATCGAAAGAACAAGATGAAACAAAAAAATTTCTAGATGATGCAATGAGAGCACTTGGAATAGCAAATGAATAATGAATTAGTAGAAAAATCTTTGGAAATAATGCAAGATGCAAGCAACAGAGCAAAAGAAGCAGGTACACCTTTGCTTATTAATTTTTCTGGTGGCAAAGATAGTTCTTGTCTTATTTTACTTGCCCAACAAACCGATGCTGATTTTAAACTAATGTATATGACTTCCGGTATAGAATTACCCGGAAGTCTTGAGTTTGTACAAAAAGAAGCTGAACGGCTTGGTCTTGATTTGCTTGTGTCTGACCCTGTTAAGCATTATCAAGGAGATTTTTGCTATTGGGTGCGAAAAATAGGTTATTTTCCATCTTATCACTATAGTTATTGCAGTGTTAGGTTAAAAATACGTCCATCCAGAGCATATTTGAGAACACTGTATGGTTTCAAACATATTTATCGTATAAATGGTGTAAGAAAGTCAGAAAGCACTAGAAGGTCAAAGATATATAAAGATAAAGAACCAATCCGTAAAGATTGGGAAAATTCTGGACATTTTGTAGTTGAACCTATTTATGATTGGAGTGGACAGGATGTAAGGGATTATTTAGAAGAAAATAACTTTATAGTGCAAAAGCAATATTCTGAATTTGGTATCTCGGGTTGTGCCTATTGCCCATTTTATCAGGTAGAAATCTACCAACGCATTCTTAATGTTTATCCAAACATCTATGATAAAATAATCGAAGTCGAAGATGAAATAAAGAAACCCGCCGTTGGTGGTAATAGGTTCTTACATCAACTGCGAGACGATTTTTTTGCTAATCGTGATGAGATTATGGCTCGATTAAATGAGAAAGGTTTAACAAAACGCAAATAAGGAAAGGTATCTAGAGAAATGAGAACTATAAATTCAATATTTATTGTAATTTGTTTAATTTTATCATTTTATTTTGTTTTTGATAATAACTTTTTATTAGCTATTTTCTTTCTATGCTCTGCTAATTTTATTCAAGGAGTAGATACTCAATATATGTTAAAGGAGAAATAAAATGGCAATTGCATTTCATTTTCTATTATTAGCAATTGGTGAAATATTAAAGACCGATGATTATGTTACCGCTCAAAAGATTCAAGATTATATTCAAAACGATGATGCTTTTGGTGTACGTATCCCTCTTGACCAATGCCGTTTGGCTTTAGAACTAATGGAAAATAGTGGTTTTATTGTAAGTAGTTTTAAAGATGAATATGAATGGCAAAATCACCCGGAGAAATATAATGACGATTAACAAGGAAGAACTATTACCTGATTATGGAGACCTGATGAGTTTACAAGATTTTGTGAAATACTGTAAGGAAGGATACTTTATTGATTATGATGGTATTGGTTACTATTCTGATGGCAGAGTATATTGGAGAGACTTAATAGCTAGACCATCTGATATTATAAAAGATAGAATTAAAAACGGTCTTAATTATAGATATGTTATATGGTTTAACAAATGACTAAAGACGAATATCTAGTTAAACTATTAGAAGAGATTGCTCAAGCAAAAGCGCAACATAGGAATGGGGTATTTAAGATGAACGAAAAAATTCCTGATGATGTAGCTAAACATGCTAGAGATTTTTTAATTGCTAATACAAAACATCGTATTGAATTTAGAAAATGTTTAACTTGTAGGCGCACGTGGGATGTAATAATTATATTTTAAGGAGGTGATATGAAAGAGAGTTGCGCATTATGCACTCATTATGAAGCGGCAAAGAATAACGTAGGATATTGCACTTTTTTAGGAGTTATGTTGGAAAAAGGAGTTGCTATTCTCGATGCTAATCTAATCTTGCAAGCAGTAAGAGATTCGGTTGAACAAAAGATTTTTAATTTTGTAGTTGTCCAAGCCTCTTTTGGCTGTACATATTATAAGAAAGTAATGATGCTATAATGCCTAATTATGATTTTAAAAAAGATTTACCTATTGCAAGAAAAACAGAACAAGAAGTTGCTAAATTATTAGAGAAAGTATATGATGCTGAAATTATGCATTTTGGAAATACAAACAAATATGATATATTTACAGTAATAAAAGGAAAACCTTATAAATTTGAAGTAAAAGAAGATTTTACCTGTAAAAAAACAGGAAACGTAGGACTTGAATTTGAATGTCGTGGTAAACCGTCTGGTATTCAAACCAGCGAAGCAGATTACTATATTTATAAAATACACACCAAAGACGATGGAATTCATTTCTACTTATTTAAAACAACCACCCTTAAAAACATGATTATGGAAAAAGATTATTTCCGAATAGTCAATGGGGGTGACGAAGGTTCTAACAGCATGAACTATCTCTTTAAATATGAGACATTTATTAGAAATGGTAAATTCTTGCTTTAATACCTTGACAAAAAACAATAAATGTGGTATAATAGAGGATAGAAAAATATATATGAAATTAATAATTCTGGTAGATAGTAATGCCAGAAACTTCGAAAAGATGGTTGATTTAATTGGCGATAGAGAATCTATTGTTGTTAATACAGAACGCTGTGATGAACCCCACGAATATCGGTATTTAACAGACTCAATACAGGAATTCTCAAAATCAAATAACGAAGTCATGTTGGGTAAGTTCTCTGGTAGGGAAAATATAATTAAAGAATTAGGCGACGAGCGTTCGGAAATGATACTCGCCCTGAGTTCGAATAAGAATAGCCGACATTACTCAGCAAGTCCTGTCGATACGTTCTTAAATCTTATTGACATTTTTGAAAAGGAGACAATATTAGCGTAAAATACATATGCAAGAACAACTTAAACTAGTAGACAAAATTAACGAATATAAGGAGAATTAAATGGCATTACAATTAAAAAAGGCACAACGTAGTCAAGCATATATTAAAGTCGGTATATCTGCCCCCTCAGGTGGTGGTAAAACAGTAAGCGCTTTACTTTTGGGTTATGGACTTCTTAAAGAAGCACATCCTGATTGGACAAATGCCGAAGTTTGGGCACATATCGCAGTTATTGATACCGAAAATGGTTCAGGGGAACTATATGTTAATTCGAATATTTCCGGTACTAAAATTGGAGAATATAACGCTATTACTCTAACAGCACCTTTTGAGGCAGATAAATATACCCAAGCAATTGACTTATGTCAAGAGGCGGGAATGGAAGTTTGTATTATCGATTCTGCTACTCATTTATGGAGTGGCGAAGGTGGTTTGTTGGAACAACAAAGCAATGCTGCAAAACGTACTGGCAATAGTTACACAGCTTGGCGTGATATTACCCCACAGCATAATCGCTTTGTTGAATCTATGTTGCAAAGTCCTATGCATGTTATTGCAACCATGCGAGCAAAGCAAGAATATGTGCAGGAAAAAGATGAAAAAGCAGGTAAAAGCATTGTCCGTAAACTCGGTATGGAACCCGAGCAACGCAAAGGTATGGAATATGAATTTACCATATTTTTTGAAATTGATGCAGAACATGTTGCTAAAGGTACTAAAGATAGGACAAGCATGTTTGACCAAAGATATTTCACAATCACTCCAAAAACAGGGCAAGAGATTATGAAATGGTTGGCAGGTAGTACAGAAGAACCTACAAAGGTTATTGCTGAATCACACAAAGCCGACCCTGCAAAAGCCAAAGAAAATGTTAATAATCAAATCATCGAGCTTTGCAAAAAGCTTGGTGGTAGTAAGAATGATGCTCTTATGGAAGTACTTAAAAAGTATGATAAGAGCGGAAATCCTAATACAATTAAAGACCCAAAACAACTTTCAGACTTGTATATCGAATTAACCGATATGTTGCAAGCTAAAGAACAAACAGAAGTGGCTGTCGAAGAGACGGTTGCTGTATAATAAATTCACAGACTAGATAAACAAAATTGGAGACTATATAAAGAAATGGCTAATCAAATTCAGTTAGTTATGTACGAAGGTTTTTTGGCAGATGACCCCGAAATAGGTTATACAAAAACAGGGCGCAATGTAACAAATTTCCGCATTGGTTCAAACCGCAGTTATAAAAATGCAACTACAGAAGAGCAAGTGAGAGAAACAACTTGGCTTAAGATTAGTTGTTGGGGTAAGCTTGGTGAAATTGTCAATCAATATTGTGGCAAAGGTTCACATGTTATTGTGACCGGAAGGCTTCGTGTTGGGGACAAAGGTTCACCAGTTCCTTACAAACTTGGTAGTGGTGATTGGGCAGCATCTTATGAGATTACTGCCAGCGAAGTACGTATCCTTAAAGGTAAGGACAATGTTACTCCTCCGGTAGAAAATGTTAGCGAAGAAGATTTACCGTTCTAAGTAAAAAGGCAACTTAAAAATTGAGGGACTACTTATTAAAAACATAGGTGGTCCCTCCCTTTTTCAAAAAAGGATGCAAATATGAGATTGACAGATTATATCAAAGATTTAGGTAGGGCTATTGCTTTCTATCCTAGCCTTAAAAAGGTTACTGGTTCTACTCCTGCCAGCATCCTGTTATGCCAGTTACTTTATTGGACCGATAAAACTCAAGACGGTTGGATTTATAAAACTCATTACGAATTAGAGGATGAGACAGGTCTTACTTATTATGAGCAAAAAGGGGCTAGAAAAAAATTAAGAGAATTGGGTATTTTGCGTGAACAATTTAAGAGGTTGGACCGCACTAATCGTTACAAAGTAAATCAAAAGGTTTTGAATGATTTATGGGAAGATGCGAACGGTAGAGGTAGAAAATCCATAACAGTAGAACCAGAACCAAAAACAGAACCAGAAACAGAAATAAAAGAAGAAGAACAAAAGCCCGTTAGTTTGTTAGATTATAAAGACCCTGAATTAATAATACCTTTTAAGAAAAAAGAGCCTAGTATGCCTAGAATGGGCACAAAGAAAAAAGGTGATTATATAGATGCAATGCTTGAATACGCTAATTCTCCTACTGGTTTGAAAGAAACAGCTATGAATAAAATTAGAGAAGATATCGAAAGAGAATTACGTATAAATATTAATGGTTTAAAATGGAATAAGTTTGTTGAATATATTTATACTAGACAAGAGAGATATAATGAACCTGTTGATAAATTTATTACATGGGCTAAAAAGGAAAAAAGAGAGGGTTTTAAAACCGTCTATTGGACACCGGAAAAACTTATGATGTTATATCCACAGGCTTTTGAAAAAGTTGAAGAAATAGAATTTATTGAAAAATTGCCTGAGCGCAAAGAGGATGATTCTGTTCCAATGCCAGAATATGCAAAAAGCAAGCGAAGATTAACCTAGACTAGGAGTAAATTATGGCAGACATGTTACAAGAGGCGTTAGAATATGTTAGGCGTGGTTGGTATGTTTTTCCATGCAGAGAGAGACCCGGACAATCCTTTACCCGTCATGGAGAAATCATTATACCACAGGAAAAAACCCCCTATGTAGCCAAAGGTTTAAATGATGCAACGAGAGACGAGGACCAAATCAAAGCGTGGTGGGGTATGTGGAAAGATGCGCTAATCGGTGTTAATGCTGGAAAATCTGGCTTGTTTGTCATCGATATTGATAAGAAACATGTTAATGGTCTCGATACATATTCCAAATGGGACATTAATGATTCCGCAGGACTTCAATCTATAACTCCCTCGGGCGGTATGCACATCATCTTTACTGGTAGTGGAAAATCAACCACCAATGCAAAATCAGGAATTGATACTCGTGGTGAAGGAGGTTATTTTATCGCACCTCCGAGCAAGATAATCGAAGGAGAATACACAGGTGAATATAAACGTTATAACGATTGGAGTAATCCGCCCGGAATTGTTCCCGATGGTTTAATGGCACATCTTTTTCCTGAAAGTACTGTGGAATATGTACGTGGTAGCGTTACACCTATTCAGGGAGATAATAAGAAAAAATTATCTAGAATTACACGAGAGTTTATGTCTAGTGGTGCTATACCGGGTGAAAGAAATACCAAACTTTTTAATGCCGCATGTGATTTTGTTGGTTGCGGTTATACTATGGAAGAAACAAAAGGTTTTCTAACCCCCGTTTGTGAGAAAATGGAATTATCAAATTCCGAATTTGAGCAAGTACTAAAACATGCCTATGATAAACCTCGTACTCCGTCTATTCCAGACTCTATTCAAGAAAAAATAATGGAGGGTGGCAAAGATGTTGCTGGAAAAATAACCTTCGAAGAACAAGCAATTATGGAAAATGCTGTGCTTGCTTGTATGATGTTAGACAACGCATCTATTCCTATAATTCAGGATATATTATATTTTGATGATTTCCGTGTAAAAAAGAACGGTTTTATTTATCGTACAATAACTAGAATGTTTATGTCTGGTATGAAAGTTGACCATCTTACAGTTGCCAATGAAGTGAATAAGGAAACAGATAAAGTTACTTTAGACGATGTATCTAGGTTAACTAGTTTATATTTTGTTAATACAGATAATGCAACAACCTATGCCAATATTATTAAAGAAAAAGCATCTATTCGCAGATTAGAGGCATTGTTAGATAATAAAGCAAAATATATTAAAGGTAGTTTGATTGATAGTATTAATACATTAGAAAAAGATGTTGCTGATATTGCTCTTGCTGGCGGGGCTAAATCGAGTGCCGTTCTAACTGCTGAACAAGCTGTTGAATTGGTAACAGTAAGAACCGAAATGATGGATAGCGGTAAAATTCAGCAAATTAAAACTGGCTTTTCAGATTTCGATTATCATGTTGGTGGCTTTTTTCCATTTGAGTTAATCGTATGTGCCGCACGTTCAGGAGATGGAAAGTGCTTAAAAACGGGCACTGTTGTTATTATGTCAAATGGTTCAATGAAAAAAGTCGAGGATATTTCTGTTGGTGATAATCTTATGGGTATAGATTCTAAACCACGCACCGTTTTATCTATTTCTCATGGACAAGATATGCTTTATACTATAAAACAAAATCGTGCACAAGATTATACTGTAAATAGTAACCATATTCTTTCTTTAAAAGAAAGCTCTAATACTAACTCAAGTACAAATGGAAAAATTATTAATATATCAATTGGGGAATATATAGCATTATCGAAAAAGAAACAAAATAACTTAAAAGGTTATAAAATAGGAGTTGAATTTTCTAAAAAAGAACTACCTATTGACCCTTATTTTCTCGGAATATGGTTGGGAGATGGAGATAAAAATAGCCAAAGAATTACTTCTGCTGATTATGAAATTGCAGACTATCTTTTTTATTATGCTAATGATATAGGTATGAATGTTACTGTGGGTGACAAAAGAGGTGAAAATTGCTATACTTATACAATAACCGGAGGAATGAAGAGTTTATTGCGAAGTATAGGTGTACTAAAAAATAAACATATACCTTTTGACTATATTACATCATGTAAAGAAGATAGGTTACTGTTGCTTGCTGGAATATTGGATACTGACGGGAATGTTGTACATAATGGATTTGAACTTATACAAAAAAACAAAGAATTTTTAAAACAAATAAAATGGCTTTCTGATTCTCTCGGATTTAGAACATCAGAAATAAAAGAAAAAATATGTAAGATAAAATCTATTGGTTTTAGTGGAATTTACTATAGAATGACAATTCATGGGCAGATGTCTCTAGTACCCACAAAAATAGCTAGAAAAAAAATATCTTATATTTCAAAAAAAATAGACCAAACCCTTACTGGTATTGAAATAGTTGAGGATGGAATTGGCGAATATTACGGTTTTACCTTAGAGGGAGATGGTTTATTTTTATTAGAAGATTTTACTGTTACTCACAATTCTGCTATGGCATTAAGTTTAATTAATGAAGTATCCTTAATACAAGGAAAAGCATCAGTTCTTTTTTCCTTAGAAATGTCTACACACGAAAGTATATGTCGTCTTATTTGTCAACTAACAGGAATACCGTTTAGAAAAATATTTCACGGAAAACTAAATCCCGATGAATGGAAAAGTTATGTAGAAGCTAAGAAAAAAATTTCTGATAGTAAGATATATTTTGACGATGGTTTTGGTATGACCGTACCCGAAATTCGTTCTAAGGTTAGAAAATTAGTAGAAAAAGACATTAAATTAATTGTAATTGACCAATTAGAACAAATAAAAGGTTATGATGGTATGCCTGTTTATGTAAAATATGATAATAACGCTTATGATATAAAAAACATGGCTAAAGAATTTGAGATACCGATTGTATTAAACCATCAATTAAACAGAAGCGTTACAGACAGAAAGCTAAAGAATCCTGAACCGATGATGTCCGATTTGAACCAAGCGGGTGAAAAACCAGCCGACCAAGTCTGGATTATATCCCATCAGAGAAATGAACAGGATGTTATCACAAAAACAAAAATTAAAATTGCTAAAAATAGAAACGGTCCGAGAATTGATTTTCGTGTTATCTTTTTAGGTGACAGAATGTTGTTTTCAAATCCGGAGAAAGAAGAGGATAAGAAATTGTTTTACAATAAAACAGATGATGATTATTTTGATGGAGATAATTATCAAGACAAAGTCAACAAACAGAACCCATCTTTTATTGATGATTAGGTATAACAATGAGTAGTTTAGACTTTATTATAGACAATATACGCTTTTCATATTCGTCTCTTACAACTTATGAAACTTGTCCCTATTCTTTTAAGTTGACCTATATAGATAAACTTCAAAGAGAAGATAATTTTTATGGTCAATATGGGACACTTGTTCATAATACTATGTATGAGTATTTTGCAGGTAATTTAGATTCTTTTGAATTATCTGGTTATTTCAAAGATAATTATAATTCTATTATGTTAGCAATACCACCTAGTTATCCTATGGGAATGGAAGATAGATACAAAGAAGCAGGATTAACTTTTTTTGATAATTTTAGTTTTAATAAAAGCTTGTATGACATAATTCTGAACGAAGAGAAAATAGAATTTGATTTTGATGAAGGGATACAGTTTGTAGCTAAACCTGATTTAGTATTATATGAAAAATCGACTGGTAAATTTCTTCTTTATGATTACAAAACATCTGCGCCATTTAGAATAGATAAAAGAAATGGTAATGAAACAGTAGACATGAAAAAGATAAACGGTTATTACAAGCAGATGTATATATATACTTATGCCTTACGTAATTATAAATTCACACCTGTAGATGAAATTGTTTTATGGTTTACTAGACCAGATAGACAAGTAAATATTCCTTGGAGTGAAGAAGATGAAAATGAAGCTATAAAATGGTTGCATAAGACAGTTGATAAAATAAAAAAGGATGAGAAATTTAAATACAATAACGAAAACGAATATTTTTGTAACAATCTTTGCAGTGTTAGAATATACTGTGAATATTGTATAGGATGTATCGGTAATAGAGACATAGGATAATAATAATGATTAGTTATGCATATGACATAGAATGTTTTCGTAATCTTTTTACTGCCACTTTTGTTAATGTGAAAGATGAAGAGGATAAATATGTTTTCTATGTGGGGTTAGGTAAAGAAGATTGTTCTGATATAATAAAATTTTTAAATCAGGAAATGGTTTTGATTGGTTACAATAATCATTCTTATGATGACCCAATGCTGCGCTTCATTATGAATTATTCCGGAGAAAACCTAACTTTGGATGCCTATAATCTATCAGGCAAACTAATGGATGAATATTATAGAGAAGATAGAACTATAATGGGTTTGCGCTATCCAAAGAGCGTTTCCTACCTTTGGGATTCTATTGATTTAATGAAGATACTTGCTTTTGATAAATTAGGTATTTCTTTAAAACAAACTGCTATAAATTTAAAATGGTATAAAATTCAAGATATTCCAATTAATCCAACTACATCTGTTAGCGAGCAACAATTGGAATCTGTATTAAGTTATAATTTAAATGATGTTTTAATTACCAAAAGATTATATGAAGAAATAACCCCGATTAGAGAATTACGTAATGATTTAAGCAGACTTTATTCTATTAATCTTACTTCTGCTTCTGACTCTAAGATGGCAAATATGATATTGGAAAATATTTATGCTAATGAACTAAAGACAGATATTAGGGCATTAAGAGTTATGAGAACTCCTAGAGATAAAGTGTTGCTAGGAAACTGCATAGCTAAATTTGTTAAATTCGAGAGTCCGGAATTAAAAGAAATGCTCGATAGGATTTCTGTAAAATATGTTTTTAATTATGATAAATATAGATACTCAGAAAACGTTTATTTTGCTAATTGCAGTTTCTCTTTTGGTGTGGGTGGTTTACATACCGAGGATGCACCCCGGATTTTTTCTAGTGATGAAAATTATTTAATTCAAGATATGGATGTTGCCAGTTATTATCCTAATCTTATAATTAATAATGGTTTTTATCCTCATCATTTGGGACCCCAATTTATTGAAGTGTTAAAGAAAATAACAGCAGAACGTTTAGCAGCTAAAAAAGCTAAAGATAAAGTAAAAGCAGATGGTTTGAAGATTACAGTTAATTCTATTTTTGGAAAATTAGGTTCTGAACATTTCTGGCTTTATGACCCTAAACAATTTTTATCTACAACTATTAGTGGACAAATGGGTTTGCTCATGCTTGTAGAAAAAATGCATTTAAATGGAATTGAAGTTATTAGTTGTAATACAGATGGTGTAGTATGTAGAATTCCTAGAAATATGATAGATAAATATTATGAAGTTGCTCATGATTGGGAAAAAATAACTAATCTTGAATTAGAATATACTTCATATAAAAAATATGTACGCCGTGATGTTAATTCTTATATTACTGAAAAAGAAGATGGTAGCACAAAAGAAAAGGGTGCTTTTTTAAAAGAAGTAGATTTAAAAAAATCTTATCATATGCCCATTGTAGCAAAAACTCTACATGCTTATTATATACAAGGCATACCTATTAAAAAAACATTAGAAGATTGTAAAGATATTATGGAATTTTGTATCTCTCAAAAGAGCGGTACTAATTTTAGAATAGAATTACATACAGGTAACAAGATAGACAAATTACAAAAAACAAATCGCTTTTTTATTACAACGAAAGGCGGTGCACTACTTAAAAAAGATAAAAATACTAGTAAAATGATTGGTTTATATGTGGGTAGGCAAGTTAGAATTCTAAATGATTATGATGCAAAGATACCTTTTGAAAATTATCATGTAGATTTATCGTTTTATGAAAAAGAGGTAATGAAAATTGTAAATGAAATAGAACCTTTACAAATGACTCTTTTCGACTTGTCTTTTGAAGATTCAGGCAAAAAGGTTAAACAAGAAGCACCAATTGTTCAAAAAGAGCAAAAAGAATATATTATAACTGCTTTTGAATTAAAAAAATTAGGAAAAAATCAATTAATAAAACGCATCGAATCGATTGCTAAAAATGATGAAAAAGTTGAAGGAATAAGCTCACGTTATGTTTTTGTAGAAGATTTTGATGCAAAGTCGATGATAGCAAATGTTTATTGCCTAGCCAAAGCAGTACGGCAACCTATTGGCATAGATAAAGCAGCATATAGAAAAACAAAGATAGAAATTGGGCAATTGATATTTTGTAGTAAATTTGAGAAAACAACAAAAGGGCATTGTTTAGTTGAATATAGAATTGCTGACAAGATAGAACAAGTTGCTGAAAAATTAATGTAACTCTTGACAAAAATATGAAAATATGGTATAATAAAATATTCGAAAGGAATTTACATGGAAGATACTTATGAATTTGACGATGTTCTAGTTCGACCAATTCCATCTACTGTTTCATCAAGAGATGATGTAGACATTAGCGTTAAGCTTTCTAAAAGCTTAACGCTTAAATTTCCATTAATTGCATCTCCAATGGTCGGGGTAGTAAATGCAAAATTTGCTTATGAACTTGATGATTTAGGAGGGTTAGCAATATTTCATAGATTTTATGATTCGAGAGCACATTTGCTTAAAGATATTGATGAGAGCTTATCAGTAGATTTTGGAATTTCTATTGCAATAGGTGAAGGAAGGCTCGGTGAATTATTTGATGTATGTCCTAAAATTATATTAATTGATACTGCCAATGGTTATACGAAAAAGCTTTTAAATTATTGTGAGCAAGTAAAAAAATATATTGTTGTAAATGATTATGATATTCTTTTAATGGCAGGAAATGTTGTTACTCTTTCGGGAGTTAATATGTTAGCCGATGCGGGTTGTGATATAGTCAGAGTAGGAATTGGAGGAGGTTCACCTTGCTCCACTCGTAATCAAACAGGAATAGGAATTCCTAATATATCTGCTTTAGAAGAATGTAGTATAACGGACAGAGATGTAAAAATTGTAATCGATGGTGGAATTAAAAATTCAGGAGATTTTGTAAAATCAATTGTGGGAGGTGCTGATTTTGGAATGGCTGGAAAATTATTTGCGGAATGTTATGAGGCTCCTTGCGATGGTGTACTTTATGGAATGTCAAGCAGAACCCATATGGAAAATATGAAAACAACTATTAAATCAATTGAAGGATTTGATACTCCAATCACAAAAAAATATTCTTTAGAGCAGTTTGTAAGAGAATTTGGTTATGGTATTAAAAGCGCAGGTACATATTTAAATGCTCATAATTTAAGTGAAATCAATAAAAACGGTAAGTTTATAAAAGTAAGTAATCATGCAATTAAGGAAGGATTATAGAAAATCATAAAATGCCAAAAGAAGTAACTTGGATGGAAGAAATTCGCAATCCAAATGAACCTAAACGAAAAAGGAAAAAAAATAAATTGAGCGAATGTATACCCGATTATTTACCGAACAACATGCCTGTAGCGCATACTACTATCGTAGGGAGAGGTCGAGTAGGAAGGTTAATAAAAAAATGGAAAAGAAAATAATTTTTGTAGATGTAGACGATGTATGTGCCTTGCTTTCTCCGGTATGGCTTGCACGTTATAATAAAGATTATGATGACAATCTTACGGATGAAGATATTACTGATTGGAATATTCACCAATTCACAAAGCCAGAATGTGACTTAAAGATATATCAATATTTAAAAGACCCCGGTATGTATGATGAAGTAAAGCCAAGAGAAGGTGCTCTTGAAGGAGTTGAAGCTTTACGAGAACTTGATTTTAGAGTTTTGTTTGCAACTTCTTGTCCTGTAGAAGTGGCTGGAAGAAAATTTTATTGGCTTAAAGAGTATGGTTTTATAAAGAAGGAAAGAGATTATATCGAGATAAGAGATAAGAGTTTGCTTCTAGGACGTTTTATGATTGATGATAGTTATGATAATGTAAATGGTTTTACAGGTTATGGTTATTTATTAACAAGACCTTGGAATGAGAAATATAAATGGTATCACAGAGTAGGAAGTTGGAAAGAATTTGTACTGATTATGAAAGAAAACTATAATAGAGGAATATAATATGCCACCTAGTAAACGTTTTGTAGAACTATTAAAAGATATGGAAGAACTTCATAACAGAAAAAATGCTGGATACGCAGGAGATTCCCCGGACCCTTTTCTTAATTTTAGGCAAGCTGAGGCAATGGGAATTTCTGCTTTTAAAGGTTGCTTGATTAGAATGTCTGACAAATTTTCTAGGATATGTAGCTTGTCAAGAAATCCAGATAACGATAAAGTTGGTGAGGCTATAACAGACACTTTAATGGATATGGCTGTTTATTCTCTCATAGCGATTTGTTTATACGAAGAACAAAATAGAAAGGAGAATAAAGTTGAAAGAGTTATTTGCACAGAAAAGAGCAGTATCAGAGACAGCGAAGAGAATCCTCAAACAGCGGTATTTTGGGGAGGGGGAGAGTAAGTGGGAAGATGTAGTCAATCGGGTTGTTGATTATGTTATTCCAGAAGCAAGCGAAACACGAAAAGAATCCACAAGAGAAATGATGTTAAATGGTTACTTTATACCCAATTCACCATGTCTTGTGAATGCAGGAAAACCCGGCGCAGGTTTAGCCGCTTGCTTTGTAGTAGATTTCCCGGATAATATTGAGGGAATTTATAAAACCAAGTTAGATTTTGCACTTATTGCCCGTAAAGGCGGAGGTTGCGGAACCTCCTTATCCAAAATCCGCCCTGAAGGTGCTAAGGTGGCAGGTAGTACTCATGGTTATGCAGGTGGCGGGATTAAATTTGCTGATACAATTTCTCATGATGCAGATGCGCTTACTCAAGCAGGTTTTCGTGCAATGGCAATCATGTTTACTGAGTCAGTGTATCATCCCGATGTTATAAAGTTCATTACTGCCAAGCATGAAGAAGGACGTATTTCTAATGCTAATATTTCTGTTGTAGTTGATAATATTTTTATGAATGCTGTATTAAATGATGAAAAGTATTGGACAGAATTTGAAGGCGTAAAATACCAAGAATATAGAGCCAGAGATATATTTGAACTTATTGTAGAAGGAATGTGGAAAAACGGAGAACCCGGAATATTATTTAAAGACAGGATTGATGATTCTCCTTATAAATATAGCGGGCAAGAAATATTTGCTACTAATCCGTGTTCTAGCTGATTGTTTGGAACACGTTAAAATTCCGTAAATTGCTGGAAACCCCGAGTGGGTAATCAGCAGCCAAGGCTCGAAAGAGCAAGGTTCAGAGACTAAGTAATAAATCAGGAAAGGAAATCTCTTCAATGAAGAAATTGAATTCAAAACAAATAAAGAAAGCATTATTAGGAATAACTCTTACAGACGGTAGTTGTATTGGTCAAAGATTTTCTATATATTTAAAAAATGAAGAATTTGTAAATGATATAAATTTTATTTTAAATAATATATCTGGAATATCAAAAATTCATAAAAAAGAAATTATAGATACTAGATTTAATCCTCCCGCTGTTGGATACAAGCTTTGGACAACCAATCATATTTATTTTGGAAAATTAAATAAAATCTTCTATGAAAACGGAAGAAAAAGAATAAATAAATATATTGCGGACAGATTAGATGAAACAGCGTTTGCTTATGCATGGATGTGCGATGGTTATTTAGAACATCAAAAGAATAGAAAAGCAAACAAAATTCAAAATAGAGGTTGGTTTTGTTTAGAAAGTTTTCCAGAAGAAGAGTTAAACTTAATAGTAGATAGACTTAAACATTATAATATAAAATCACAAATTTCCCCTGTAGAATGGGGATATGGATATAGAATTCAAATAAGCGGTTTAAATTTACAAAGATTTATAGATATGATATATCCTTATGTTTTAAATTCTTTTAAATACAAAACAATTATGTATTATAAGTCTACATCTTCCAAATATGTTTTAGATGATTTATTCAACACGGAACACATTATTAAACAATATAATAATGTTGATGATATAGTCCGACACTCTTAGTAATAAGAGATTACAAAAATGGAACAACCACTTCCCCCAAACGGGGTATGTAACTTGGGTTCAATAGACTTATCAAAATTTTTAGATGTAAAGAAAAATATTGATTATTTTAAATTAGGTTATGCAGTACGTTGGGGTGTACGCTTTTTAGACGCTGTAATTGATAAAACAGGTTTTCCAACCAAAGATATTGAGCAATGGGCTATAGAAAATAGAGCAATTGGTTTAGGAATAATGGGTTATGCTGACTTATGCTTAATGAAAGAAATTGCCTATGGTTCTGAAGAAGCCTTAGATTTATTGAGTGAGATACTTCGTTTTATTGATATAGTAGCAGAGAATGAATCTATAAAAATGGGAAGAGAATATGGTGTGCCAAAAGCATGTGAAAACTTACCTATTCCACGCAGGAATGTAACTCTGACTACAATTGCACCAACTGGTACAATTAGTTTAATTGCCGGGTGCTCTAGTGGTATAGAACCAATTTTTTCAGAGATAACTATACGTAATGATAAAACAGGTACTTATACTTTTGAAAATAGTTTATCCGATAAGGAATATTTTCGTTGTGCTGTATCTACTAATGGGGCTAAAGAAGTAACTTGGGAAGAGCATATCATGACATTAGCTACTGCACAAAAATTTATAGATAGCGGTGTTTCTAAAACAATAAACTTTCCTACCCACACCCACAGAGAAACAATTGGGAAAGCGGTATTAATGGCGTGGAAAGAGGGCTGTAAAGGTTTGGCTGTTTATAGAAACGCTTCTCGTAATGATGAAGTATTAAGTCCTAAACAGATTAAAAAAGACAAGTGCCCTATTTGCGGTAATGATATGATTAATGTTAATGGTAAACTACGTTGTCTTATTTGTACAAAAGACGATATAATTGAAAAAACAGTTTCTTATTATGATTAAGAGGATAATATGGAAAGTACATTTAAATTAAGTAATTATGTAAAATGGACAGGAAAAACATGTGCTAAATTAAGCACTCATAAAGACGATGTAACCCATATGCTTTTTGGAATGACTACAGAAGTTGGAGAATTAATTGATGTTTTTAAAAAAGACCTAGCTTATAATAAAGAAATTGATTGGGTTAATGTAGAGGAAGAAATCGGAGATTTAATGTTTTATATTGCCAGTTTTTGTCGAATGAATAATCTTGATTTGGAAGATATTATATTAAGTAATGTTACTAAGTTGGAAACACGTTATGCTGAAAAGAAATTTTCCGAAGAAGAAGCTAAAAACAGAAATTTAGAAAAAGAAAGAAAAGCATTGGAGAAATAAAAAAACAGTAAAAAATGCAGCGCCGAAGCGCTGCATTTTTATTTATTAAGCTTTTAATGCTTTTAATTTTTTATCTACAACTTTCTTTGTTTTTCTAGCTGACTTTTGGAATTTAACTTGATATTCCTGTGCAACTCTTTTTATTTCTTTTCTGTTTTTTTCATCTTTCAAATAGGCAACTAATGCTGCCGACATTAAAGATACAACTGCTATAGCTATAGTTCTAATAATTTTATCCTTCATTATATTCTCCTTTTTTAAAATTTTTTAAGACCATTCTGCAACTGTTATTAAATCTTTTCTCAGTTTGCCAAAATCAAAACCGGGTGCAAATTCAGGCTGTATTGCTTCCGGTGGAAGAATTGCATAAGCTTCATCTACACATAAATCCCACCATTCCCATGTACCCCATTGCGTATCTCCCCATGTCAACATGTTTATTCCTGTTGTATCATAGCCAACAGCAAACACAGCATGACCAGCGTTTATGAGCTTTCCGGGAGTCCAAGGTTGTTTATTTTTGAATTCTTCCATACAATCCTCTTGAACTTGGAATCCTAAGTAAATTCCACCAAATAGCATCATGGCTTGTTTTACATGGGTATGATTATGAGGATTGATGCTAACATATGCATAAATTTTTTCCCCCATAATAATATTTTTTCTAAAATATTCCAATACAGTAAGCATAGCGAGTCCGCTATCATCACCGTTTGTCAAATGAAAATATATTCTGGTTACTAATTCTTCCGGATATATACTTTTA
>Ga0208980_10000683_pt1 | contig 19640 bp, 12 predicted proteins | sample WetSurMetagenome_3_FD_187993 | JGI IMG/M metagenome (GOLD analysis project Ga0208980, IMG submission 187993) | Wetland microbial communities from Twitchell Island in the Sacramento Delta, sample from surface sediment Aug2011 Site A1 Bulk (version 2) | ecosystem: Environmental > Aquatic > Marine... | reverse complement strand
CCTGCATAATATTGAAGTTATTAAGCCTATGGTTATCGACAACTCAGGATTAGGATTAGGTTTAGCCGTCCCATATGATTTTGATCTCACCGGTGTTGTAAATGTAGATTATGCGGTTACCCCGCCGGAGTATAATTTAAGGTCTATCCGCGACCGCTACTTTCTTGGAATATGCAGAAGCAGGGAAGTATTTGAGAAAGACTTAAAGTACTTTTTAAGCAAGAAGAATGATTTTTACGCGCTTGTCAACGATTACCCTTACCTGAATGAGAAAGCAAAAAAGGACATTACATCTTTCCTCGATGAATTTTTTAAGCCAATTGAAAATCAGAAAGATCTTGACAACCTGCTTGATTACCTGCTAAGTAACTGCAAAAAGTTATAATAGATAGTAAGCATTACAATTTTAAATCCTGATTCCAATCACCAGAATATCATCTGTCTGTTCTTCATTATTTTCCTCTCTCCAGGTTTCAATCTCTTCATAAAGCTTGTCGCTCTGCTCAGACATGGAATATTCCTGGATGCTTAGCAAGAAAGACTTAAGTCTGCTGCTCTTGTATTTTTTATGAAACTTTCCTCCAAACTGATCTGTGTAACCATCTGAGCATAAATAGATGGTATCCCCAATATTTAACTGAATCTTCTCGGATAAGAATAAACATCCATCATTTTCGTTGCAGTTTTCAATGATATTTTTAGCCCTGTATACAATGATTTCCCCGTTAGTAACACGATATAAGGGATTTTTTACTCCTGAATAAGTAAGCAGATTAGTTTTTAAATCTAAAATGCAAAGAACAATATCCATTGCATCCGCCAATCCGGTTTCATCTTCATCCCACCTCAGGAATCTGTGCATTCTTGAGTATAAATGGTGCAATATTTCTGGCGGATCGGTTAGGTTTATTTCATTCACAGCCTGGTCAGTAAACCCGTATCCGATTGTACTAAGCAGTGCTCCGGGGATTCCATGACCGGTACAATCGGCTGCAGCAAATATTATCAGGTTGCCCTGCTTGCTGAAAAAATAAAAATCTCCGCTAACAACATCTTTCGGTTTGAATAAGACAAAACTGTCCGGGAAACATTCCCTGACAAAAAGGTCATCAGGTAAAAAAGTTGCCTGGATATGCTGAGCATAATCATAGCTTCCCTGGACCTCGCTTATCGTTTCCTCGATCTTTTTATTTATAACTCTCACCTTTTCATCGAGCGCAGGGCATGAAGAGGAAAGATTTTTGATCTCATCATTCAACTTCCGGGTTTCGCTTAACAGTTTATGAATGCTGCTCTGCGGTTTTATTGCAAAGGAAAGATTTCTAATCTTATCAGGATTAACAGGGTAAGCCTCATAATCAATATCCTGAAGGAGTGCAGGTATCAGTCGCACAAGTTCACGATCTTTCTCTTTTTCAGATTCTGACAATTCCTGAAAAGGTATTAACCCCGGGTGTATTTTATTTAGATTGTCTTTCACATTTCCATATATCCATCCGTTCAGTCTTTTGTCCCAGCTCCATCTTATATGTTCAATTGCCGCCATGGTTTCAGTTTCAGCATCATTAAGGTGAAGGGTTATGGACTTAAATCCTTTTTTAACAGGACGGATCTTATAACCAATAGACAACAATTTTGTTGGAATGTGGAAGGCATTGTCTCTGTTGGAGTATTTGATATCTTCAGGTAAATTTTCAAAGTCTGTCAGGTATTGGTTTCCTGAATCACCGGGGTAGTTAAGCATAGAATCATTAAGATCTTTGTCATCTCCGGTATCGCGTGTTCTCATCTCCTGCAGATACCTCGAGTGAATAGCCCTGGCAAGTTTCTTAATCATTATAGTATCGATTTTAGAAGCTTGTTCAGGTCTGATGATTTCATACCCGATCTTCTTAAGCTGTGGAGGAATGAGATAATTCAATTCCTTGAAAAACCATTTTCTGGCACCGGGTAAGTTTTTAAATGAGACCTCAGAGAGAGCTGTTTTTTTAATGTTCTTCTTGTTTTTCCCTTTCTTTATCTCCTCTGGAAAAGCTTCAGGGCTGAATATATCATGATCGAGGCAGGCAAGTTTTTCAATCTCCTCATCAGTAATTATACATGTTGTACAATACTCTTTGAAGGGCCGTATAAAAAGATTTAGTGACCGTAGTTTTTCCGGAATTGATTCAGCATAATTATACCATACCTTCTTTTCTTTCTCAGGCAGTCTGCTGAAGACCTTATTAAAGGTGAAAGGAGCTGTGATCAGCACCCTTGCCCTCCGCATGTCAGCATAAAGGTATTCTGCTATCTTATTTATAAACAGGTCCTTATATTTTTCTGGATTATGAGACAGATCCTTAGTGAATTCTTTGTCAGGATTATAAATGATTTCAGCCCATTTGAGAATTTCTTTCTTTGCAAAATTCCTGACCATAACTTATTTGTTTATCTTAATTTTACTCCAAATCAGTGATCTTATCACCTGTATTTCTGAATATATTCAAAAGGAACCTTTGCCATCCTCGACATCTCCCTGCCGACTTCCAGCATATCCATGTCATCATCCTCATAATGCCATCTCACTGTCACTTCCTTACCTTTTGAACGGACCTGTGCAAGCTGCTTGCAAAAGTCAAGGATATATTTTGCAGATGAAGAATTAAAATATTCAAGATCAAGGTTAACCTCAACAGGGTCTTTGCTGATGTGCGATTTGGAAAGATGCAGAGTGTATTCATCTAACCACCTGAGAACCTCATCATAAAATTGCGGAACATCAGGAGGTCTTGATTCACCTGAGATTTCAAATATCTTTTTGTCCGGATCAAGAATAACTTTTGGTGAATTTTCTGTCTGGTCGATAATTAACTTTCTCATTATAGATTCATTTACTGAAATTCTAATTTCAAAATATGTATAATCAGTGTCAATTCTGGTAAATTTATAGGTAATCTTATTCCCTGATTTCAATTTCATCAGCATGAACCCAAGCCCGGCTCCGTTTTCCTCCTGGCCAACTACTTTGTTTATTTTATTTTCATATAAAGTACCCAGGACTTTTTCCTCCAGGTAGTTCACCTGGTTCAGCCTTCGTACTAAATCTCCGGTTTTATCAATAGCCACCGGATTTGCGGCCTTAATAACTATCTTATTATTCAGCTTCCTGACAAAAATTGTTGGTTGTATCTTGACTCCGGCGGATTTTTTTACCGAATGTTTTGCAATATTTTCAAGGCACTCAACAATGATGGCATAAATCCTTTTCCCTGTTGTTTTGTTCAGATTAATGAATTCCTTTGATTTTTTTAACTTCTTTAAAAGTTGATCGATAATCTTGTAATCGACCTGGCCGGAATATTCCAGAATTTTTCCTGTTTCAGCCATAAAGTGTTAGTATATTCTTATGACAATAAAGAAATATTTTTCAGACACCCGTTTCTGGCAGTTTTTTCTGGTCCTAAAAATATTTTTCTGAATGCATAATAATTATTACCTTGAATAGCTTTTAGCAAAGTTAAACTTTATGATTTTGTTAGAGGGTATCACCTGTAAATATTTTTAACTTTATCCACATTATTTTGATTCAATGAGCGAGCCCATTTTAAAAGCACTGATGCAACTTTTTGCATTAATAAGTGATATCCATGCTGATACAGTAATTACCAGCAGGGAAAAAAATGTTGTAATGTTATTCCTTTCGCGTCATCTGAATAATGAAATGCTTTCCATGTATATGAAAATGTTTGAGGAATACCTCGACTCATTTAATTCAGAGAGTATCAAAAAAGGGAGCTTAAAGGATAAGAAACGTATTTCACTTAATGCCGTAAGAATACTTGCTATATGTGAAAAGATAAATGAAGAGCTTCAACAAAAACAAAAAGTATATGTTCTGGTCAAGTTGATGGATTATATATCATTGGGAGAAGAGATTACTGAAAACGAACTCGATTTTCTACATACTGTTGCAAGTGCTTTTTATATCGATGAGACAGAGTATCAGGATATTAAGAGCTTCATAATTGGAACTGTAGATGCTATTCCTGACAAGAAACGGATTCTGGTTATCGATAGTAATAAAGAATTTGATCAGCCCGAAGTAAAGCATATTTGTAATATTAATCTTAAAGGGACAATCTCCTTTCTACAGATCCCAAGCACAAATACTTATTTAGTACGATATTCCGACAGTGAAGATCTTTATCTGAACGGACATAACATTTCAGATGGGGAAACATATACTTTTGACCACGGCTCTTCAATCAGGGGACCAGGCATAAATCCGATTTACTATACAGAGGTAGTAAGTATCATATCTGAGGCATCATTTGAAACCAAAATATCTTTACATGCTTATGATGTCACTTTTAAATTCAGGAATAGCGATAATGGCATTCACCATCTTAATTTCCATGAAGAATCAGGCAAACTGGTGGGTATTTTAGGAGGAAGCGGAGTCGGAAAATCTACTACACTGAGTATTCTTAACGGAACACTGAATCCACAGAGCGGTAAAGTGCTTATAAACGGGTATAATCTGTATGACGATAATGAAAAAGATTTTCTGGAAGGTGTAATTGGTTTTGTTCCCCAGGATGACCTTTTGATAGAAGAACTTACTGTATATCAGAACCTTTGGTATAATGCCAGAATGTGCCTTAATAATCTTTCTGAAAGCGCGATTATTGAATTAGTGGATAAAACTCTTATCGACCTTGACCTTGAAGAGACCAGAGATCTTAAAGTAGGGAATCCGCTTAAAAAGATTATCAGCGGGGGGCAGAGGAAAAGAGTCAACATTGCACTGGAATTGCTGCGGGAGCCAACTATACTTTTTGTTGATGAACCCACTTCGGGCCTTTCATCAGTTGATTCAGAAATCGTAATGAGTTTATTAAAAGAACAAACTTACAAAGGGAAACTTGTAATCGTAAATATTCATCAGCCGTCTTCCGATATTTACAAGATGTTCGACAAGATAATGATCATTGATAAAGGTGGTTACCAGGTCTATTACGGGAATCCCACAGAAGCAATTGTTCATTTTAAAACCCATAGCAATTATGCCAATCCTGACGAGGATCAATGTATTAAATGCGGGAATATAGATACAGATCAGATTCTTCAGATAATTGAATCCAAAGTTGTCGATGAGCATGGTAAGGCTACCCGTATAAGAAAAGTCTCTCCAAGAGAATGGGCTGAAAAGTACATGGCTAAAAATGCTTCGTTAATTAAGGAACCTGATAAAGAAAAGAAACCACTGCCTGAAAATTATTACAGTATTCCCGGGTTGCTGAAACAATCAAAAATATTTTTTATACGTGATCTTTTATCAAAACTTGCTGACAAGCAATATATTCTTATCAGTCTTCTCGGACCACCATTGCTGGCGCTTCTGCTTGCCCATTTCACCAAATATTCCAGGGGATCTTCCTATGAGTTCATGGAGAATGAGAATATACCTGCCTACATGTTCATGAGTGTGATAACATCACTTTTTTTCGGACTCATGATAAGTTCGGAAGAGATAGTTAAAGACAGGAAGATTCTGAAGCGGGAATCTTTTCTAAACCTCAGCTGGTTTAGCTACCTGAACTCTAAAATATTGATATTGTTCCTCATCTCAGCTATTCAGACTTTATTATTTACCATCATTGGCAACGAGATACTTGAGATAAAAGGAATGACCCTGAGTTTCTGGCTTATACTTTTTACGACTTCCTGCGCTGCAAATATTCTTGGTTTAAATCTTTCATCGGCATTTAACTCAGTTATAGCAATTTATATAATCATACCATTTGTACTGATACCACAATTATTATTCAGCGGAGTACTCGTAAAGTTTGATAAACTTCATATCGGCAGGGAAGTGTCAAGGGAATATGTTCCTATTATCGGCGACCTGATGACTGCCCGGTGGTCATTTGAGGCAATGGCTGTTGAACAGTTTAAAAATAATAAGTATGAAAAGAACTTTTTTGAGACCAAAATGGAGCGGAGCAGGAATAATTGGTATGTAAATCTGGTTGATAAAATTTCGGGAAACATAAAGAGTTCTGTGAAATATAAGGATAGTATTGATTATGAAACGTATGTTGACCATAAGTTGTATCTTGCAAATAAATATATCGATCAATTATCAGCCCTGGCAGATACTTTCCCGGGGCAATGGAAAGATGGACTAACCCGCAGCAGAATAGATACAGTTAATTCAAGAGAGGCACAGAAGTATCTTGACTGCCTTAAAAAGCACTTCTCTGCATTAAGAAAGAAATCCGCAGATAAGATTGATAAAATAACTAATGGTCTTATTGCAAAGATGGGGCCGGACCAGCTTTATAATCTAAAGGCAAGCTATACAAATTCCAGAATGAATGAACTTCTGCTTGAAATGGCAGGAACCATGGAACTTGTTGCCGAAATAGGCGACAAGATTATACCCAGAGCAGATCCAGGATATACGAAAGCCACCTCAAAATACGGAAGGGCTCATTTTTATGCCCCTTATAAATTTATAGGCAACTGGGAAATAGATACTTACTGGTTCAATTTTATTGTAATATGGTTGGTATCAGTAATAATGTATGCAGCGCTCTATTTCAATCTTCTTCGCAAACTCTTTACATATTTCGAAAACCTTCGTTTTCAGAAATCTGAAATTTAATACTGCTAATATTTCGCCATGATTCAGCAAAGCCGAAACGCCTTTAAGCCTTTATGCCTTTAAGCCTTTATGCCTTATAGCCGTTGCGCCGTCATTTCAGCCATTTCTCAACTGCCTCAGGACTTAGCCCGTTCAGTCCAAGTTTATTTTTCTTATTATATCCGTTCAGATCATTCGCCAGTTTCCCTGCCTTTTCAACTTCCTTGAGTTTTGCCAATGTAGTGAAACCCAGTTTCTTCAGTGGTTCGATCCATTCTTCAGGTATACCCAGTTCTAAATATTCTTCCTTTTGACTCTCGACTTTCAGCTTTGGACTTAATGGTTTCATCTGGGGAAAGAACAGTACATCCTGAATTGATGACTGGTTTGTCATAAGCATTGTCAGCCTGTCTATTCCCATTCCCATGCCTGATGTTGGAGGCATCCCGTATTCCAGAGCTCTTACAAAATCCATATCGATAAACATTGCCTCATCATCCCCTTTTTCTGAAAGTTTCAGCTGATCCTGGAACCTGTCCATCTGATCAATCGGATCGTTTAATTCAGAATAAGCATTGGCAATCTCCTTTGAGTTGATAAATAGCTCGAACCTTTCAGTTAATCCGGGTTTGCTCCTGTGCATTTTTGTAAGCGGTGATGTTTCAGTAGGATAATCAATTATGAAGGTCGGCTGGATAAGGCTATGTTCACATTTTTCACTGAAAATGGCATCTATAAGCTTGCCTTTACCCATGGTCTTGTCATGAGCAATCCCGAGTTCATTGCATACTTTAATCAATCCTTCTTCATCCATTCCTGAAATATCGATCCCTGTATTTTCCATGATCGAATCAAGCATTGAAATCCTTTTAAATGGAGTATTCAGATTTATAATCTTATCTCCATATACTATTTCTGTTTTTCCATGAAGGTCAAGAGCGACTTTTTTGATGATCTCTTCTGTAAATGTCATCATCCAGTTATAGTCTTTATAGGCTATATAAATTTCCATGACTGTAAATTCAGGATTATGAGTCCGGTCCATTCCCTCATTCCTGAAATCTTTGGCAAACTCATAAACCCCTTCAAATCCGCCTACTATTAGGCGCTTAAGATACAGTTCATTAGCTATTCTAAGGTAGAGTGGAATATCGAGAGCGTTATGATGGGTAATGAATGGTCTTGCAGTAGCTCCACCAGGTATAGGCTGAAGAATTGGCGTTTCAACTTCAAGATAGCCCCTGGAGTTAAAAAGTTCACGCATTGATTGAACTATTTGTGTCCTCTTACGAAAGACATCGCGAACCTGGGGATTGACAATCAGGTCTACATACCTTTGCCTGTAACGCATCTCAGGATCGGTAACGGCATCAAACAATATTCCGTCCTTCTCTTTTACTATAGGAAGCGGGTGGATAGATTTACTGAGAATAGTAAATTCATCTACATGAACTGTTGTCTCCCCCATTTGGGTGACAAAAACATGACCTTTTATACCAATTATGTCACCTATATCCAGAAGACGTTTAAATACAGTATTATAATTTGTTTTATCCTCTCCGGGGCAAACATCATCACGTCTGACATAAATCTGTATTCTTCCGGAAGAGTCCATCAGTTCTGCAAATGAGGCATTACCCATTATACGTCTGCTCATTATCCGGCCTGCAAGGCAGACATCCTGAAAATTATTTTTTTCGGGGGAATAGTGGTCGAGTATATCCCGGGCAAAAGTATTGGTTTTATATTCAGCAGCAGGATAGGGATTTATACCGAGTTTTCTTAGTTCATCCAAAGATTCCCTTCTGATCTGCTCCTGTTCACTTAAATTCATATTGCTCATGTGATTTGAAAATTTGTGCAAAGATAGAAAAATTCGCGTTTTTGGGGTTAAAAGATTATCAGCCCTTGGAGGCTATTATCTCTGCATCGAATTTTTTCTGAATTAACCTGGTAATCCTTCCCGGTAATCCATCACCTACTGTATTTCCTCCAAGTTCAACAACCGGTGTAACTTCTGCTGATGTATTTGTAATAAAAGCTTCCTGAATGACTCTGACACTATTTTCCCTGACAGCCTCCTCCCTGATTTTAATGCCAGCCTCTTCTGCAATCCTCAGGACATTCTTCCTTGTAACCCCTGAAAGAATATGATTCGATTCAGGGTGGGTAAAAAGTGTTCCTTCAATAACAAAAAAGATATTTGAACGCGATCCTTCTGTAAAAAGTCCGTTACGGACAAAAATACATTCTTTCAGTCCATTTTCATGAGCTTCCTGGAAGCTCATGGTATTGGCAAGAAGAGCAACCGATTTAATATCGCAACGGCTCCATCTGATGTCCTCTTTCATCATTACTTTTATCCCTTCTTCCTTTAACCGGTTATCCGGAATAAATCCCCAGGCATTGGCATATATTGTCGGATTTACTTCCGGGGAGGGGAAAGAATGCATGCGTCTGGCTGCACCGCGTGTTACCTGGAGATACACCATTGCAGGCTGGTTCGCAAGGTTATTGGTTTTTATAAGTTCATCGGCAATCAACGGAAATGATCCTTGTTCAGTCCAGTTGATCCTCAACTCTTTCAGGCTTCTTCCAAGTCTGGAAACGTGGCTGTTCATGTCATAAAAAAAGCCTTCATACCATCTTACAACTTCATATATTCCATCGGCGAACAGGAATCCACGATCGTCAGGGCTGATTTTCACCTCATCTTTTGGAATAAAATTTCCGTTGAAATAGACTGTTGCCATTTTGTTAATTTATTTAATCACAGACTTTTATACCTAATTTGTCACACCCTGAATTGTCCCCCTGCCCCCCTGAAGGGGGGTTAATTTAGCGGCTATTTTAGCCCCCCTTCAGGGGGGATGGGGGGCTACTTCGTTGGTTCAATTATCTCTGTCTTGTAGTCAATTGCTGATCGAGCTTCTTCAGGTGATGAAGCATTTCCGCATGCTGCCTGGACGAACAATGAAGCTCCGAGAACGGTCGTCTCCTTCTGATCGATTATTTTTAGTGGGACACCTGTATAATCAGCCCTCAGCTGGTTCCAGAGTCTGTTTTTTGATCCGCCTCCGACACACAGGATGTTTTCAGTTTTAAATCCACCGGCATTTTCAAGGGCTCTTTTACCTTCTGACAACCTTTCAGAAAGAGCCTCGAGCATTGCACGGTAGATTTCATCGCGGGTAGATTCCATTGTCAGACCAAGGATCTGGCCACCTGGTTTACCCTTCAGCTCTTCATAGAATTTTGGAATAACTTTTACTCCGTTACTGCCGGATGGTATTTTTTCTGCTCCGGAAATCATAGCCTCATATACCTCATTTTTTACATCTCGAAAAAGAGTTCTCCTGGCCCATTCGAGTATGCCTGAGGCAATCCATTGATTACCTATATTATACAATCCTGGTCTTGCATCAAGTTCAGTTGTTATACCCATATCGAGTTGCTCTTTTCCAGATCTGAATCCTTCGGCCCTTACCATAAGGATCTCCCAGGTCCCGGAGCTGAGAACGGGTTGATTCTTCTCAGCGCCCGATCCGAAAATGGCAAACTGAGTGTCATGTCCTGTTGCAATAACAGGTGTTCCGGCAGGAATTGCAGTTTCAAGAGATGCCTTTGAGGTTATCCTGCCGGTTATTGTTCCGGCTTCAACAGGTTTTCCAATCTTCTCGGCAGGGAAACTGATTTTATTGAGAATATTTTCTGAGAATCCCCTTGTTGAAAGATTCGTCAGCATTGATGTGCCTGACATAGTTGCATCATTTACCATCTCTCCTGTCATAAGGAAAGAGAAGATTGATGGCATAAATAAAAAAACATGGCTATTTTCAACTATTTCCGGCTTTTGTTCGACAAGCCAGATAAGTTTGTTGATAGTATTGAAAGTGAAGGGAAGAACGCCGCTTTCTTTGTAAAGATCATTTACAGGTAAATATTTACCAATATCAGCCATTATCGCATTTGTCCTCTCACACTGCCATGAGATTACAGGATAAAGCATCCTGCCTGTCCTGTCAAAAAGGGTTCCGTCAACGCCGAAAGTGGTGACTGTGACTCCGACTATCTGATTTACATTAATCCTGCTAGCTACTTTTTTCGATGCCAGGCACATTTTCTCCCAAATCTCTTTTATATCCCAAATCCTGTAGGCAGGGTACAACGGATCAGGACGGGTATTATTTGATTGTGATTCTGATGCCAGGATCTCTCCTTTGCCGTTTATTGCTATTACTCTGACATTTGTTGCACCACAATCGAAAACAATTACAATATCACCTTTTGGCATAAGAACATAATGAAATTACAATAAAAATAGAATCCTGGCCTGATTTATCTGGTACTATCCGAGTCCTTTCAGAAATGCTATTGCTGATCCTGCAAATACAAGGGCCATCACATAAATAGATAAACCTATAATTATTAAAACACCCAGGTAAACAACATATGATTTAAGGTTTTTAAATGCTTTATGAAGTTCTTCTTTATTGAGGGTTTGAACCGCATTACCTGTATGTTTGGAAAAACGGAAAAGGAAAAATACAGGGAAAAAATAGATTACTGCCACTACGAAGAGAACAATTAATCCCAGAGATTCCGGAATTCCCAGTCCTGTTTCTCCTAATTTAAATGCCGAAAGAAATGTCCCTGCAATTAATCCAATAATTAAAAGCAAACCCAATAAAATGAATCCGATAATAGCTATGAACATTGTCCATTTTCTTATGGTATTCAGGTTGTCCAGAGTCTTTTGTTCGATTTCAATTTTCCGTGAGTCAGGAGAAGATTCCATATTAAATTAATTATAAGAGATAAAAGTCTGAATTGTTCATAAAGCCGTTCATGGCTTTCACTATTAAGCCATGAACAGCCTTTACAGTCAATACAGTCTGAATAGCTTTATTTATATAGAGCACCGTAAGCCTGGCATGCCCTGTAATCAGATCCTTCCTTATCCATTCCGAATGCGTTCCATGAACTTGGTCTGAATACTTTCTCATCAGGAACGTTATGCATACAAACAGGTATCCGCAGGATAGATGCCAGGGTAATAAGGTCAGCTCCTATATGGCCGTAACTTGATGCAGAATGATTTGCTCCCCAGTTTGCCATAACAGAATAAACGTCGGTAAATGGTCCTTTCCCTGTGAGTCTTGGAGCAAACCAGGTTGTTGGCCAGGTCGGATTTGTTCTGTCTGTAAGAATCTTGTTCATCTTTTCAGGAAGTTCAACGGTCCAGCCTTCTGCCAGCTGAAGAACAGGTCCCAGACCCTTCACAAGATTTACTCTTGATATGGTAACAGGCATTGTGCCTTTTGTATCAAACTGAGATGAAAAACCTCCTCCCCTGAAATAGCCTGTATCTGCAGGTGGCCATTGTGTTGCTTCCAGACATGCTGCTGCATCTTTACCTGATATATCCCAGAATGGTTTAATGCATGCTTCTCCTTTACTGGTCTGTCTGCCTGAGAAATCGAGTGCTGAAGCACCTGAATTGATCAGGTGAATTACTCCATTTGAAGCAAGGCCCTCAGGTTTAATCTTTGTGACTCTCTTAATTGCTTCAGGACTCCAGTAGGTTCGGATATCTGAAAACATTTGTGCTGTATTGGTAAGAAGATATCCAAACAGCATTGGTACGCCATTCATTGCATCGTTCTCAGTGGCAACAAGATACGGAGGCCTGATGCCATTCCAGTCGAATGATGAGCAGAGTATTGCCTCAAGAAAATCACCATTCGGCATATGATCGGTCCACTGCCGTTGTCCCTGGAAACCCGAAAGAATAGCATTATGTCCAAGTGCCTCTTCACCAAAGCCAAGTTTTTTGAGTTTAGGATTGCCTACCATCAGATCACGGGCAATGAGTGTCATTTTAACAACGGTCTCCCATTCCTTATCCTTCTGTTTCCTTGATTTCTTAACTGAATTAAGATCTTTCCCTTCCTTGCAATATTTTTTGGTCCATTCAAGTGCTTTTTTAAATTCATCTTTATCAAAAATCTCCTCGTTAAGCCTCCGGTTGAATTCGCTCATATCAACATATTCGTTCCTCATTCCCAGATATTCCTGGAAGAAATCTTCGCGTACAATTGACCCGGCAATACCCATTGAAACTGATCCCATTGAAAGATAAGATTTGCCTTTCATCAGCGATACTGCAAGACCTGCCTTTATGAACCTGAGGATCTTTTCACTGACATCTTCAGGTATGGACTGATCTCCGGAATCCTGAACATCATGCCCGTATATACCGAAAGCTGGTAATCCTTTCATCGTATGACCTGCCAGCGCGGCTGCCAGGTATACAGCTCCGGGGCGCTCAGTACCGTTAAAACCCCAGATAGCTTTAGGAATACCACCATTCATATCGATGGTTTCACTTCCGTAGCACCAGCATGGGGTTACCGTGAGACTCACACCCACTCCGTTCTTGCTGAATTTCTCTGCACACATTGCAGCCTCGGCAACACCTCCTATACACGTGTCGGCAATTACGCACTGCACAGGTTTTCCATCCGGATATTTAAGATTTGAAGAAATAAGATTAGCAGCACTCTTTGCCATGTTCATAGTCTGCTCCTCAAGAGATTCACGCACACCAAGCATCCTGCCATCTATTGCCGGACGTATCCCGACTTTAGGGTAATCACCAATAACTGTCTGATAGTTATGACTTATCTTTAACTCTGCACTAGCCATTTGGTCTGATATTTTAATTAATAATAAAGTTAAAACTGAACGATAACAAATATAACGTATTATATGTTATTTCATCATGAGATTATAACGATTTTATCAACTTGGTCTACAGATGGGCCTGACTTGTTCCTCAGTATTTTACAGCTTAACTTCAATGTCAGAATCAGCATAAAAATTGAACTGCATGGATTTACCAGAAGTGTCAGCCTCAATAAAATTACATGCTTAATGAACCTTTTTTGTACCTTTGAACCCTCGTAAATCATATATGTCATATGCAAAGAGGCAGACGTTTACCTGCGTGGATGAAGATGCAGAGAGCCAGCGGAGAAAATTATTCAATGGTTAAGAATGTAGTTGTTGAAAATCAGCTTCATACTATCTGTACAAGCGGAAATTGTCCCAATATAGGGGAATGCTGGAATGCAGGAACGGCCACTTTTATGATTTTAGGAGATATATGTACAAGGGCCTGTAAGTTTTGTGCTACAAAAACCGGAAAGCCTCTGCCCCCTGATCCGGATGAACCCGAAAGACTTGCTGAATCAATCAAAAAGATGAAGCTAAAGCATTGCGTTCTCACATCTGTGGATCGCGATGATTTGTCTGATGGCGGGGCATCTTTCTGGGCCGATACAATAAGACGTGTCAAAGAGATAAATCCGGAAATTACCATGGAGTGTCTGATCCCCGATTTCGATGGTAAGGAGGAAGATATCCAGAGGATCATTGATGCCGGTCCGGATGTTATCTCTCATAACATAGAGACAGTCAGGCGACTTACCCCGTTTATCAGGACGAAAGCAAAGTATGACATAAGCCTTGATGTTTTACATTATATCTCAGGGAAAGGAAAAACTGCCAAATCTGGATTTATGTTGGGACTGGGTGAGAACGAAGAGGAAATTATGCAGACTATTAATGATCTGTATGAAACCGGTTGCAAGATTCTGACTATCGGCCAGTATCTTAAACCAGGATTAGAATATATGGAGGTTAAGGAATATATTTCCCCGGAGAAGTTTGAAGAATACAGGGTTGAAGCATTGAAACTTGGCTTCTCTTTTGTTGAGAGCAGTCCTCTTGTACGCTCTTCTTTTCATGCGGAAAATCATGTGAGAGCCCGATAATATTAACTATATTAGCACAACTGAAACAAAAAACAATAATTGAGTTATAGTGTTGTATATAAGGATATTGGATTAAAAGATTATAAAGAAACCTGGGACTTTCAGGCAGAAATCTTTAATAAGCTTGTCGACAGAAAAAAAGGAAAAACCCCTGACAGTGATTCTGTAGGAAACATAGTACCGGGGACCCTGATTTTTGTCGAACATCCTCATGTTTATACACTTGGTAAAAGCGGATCGGAGAATAACCTTCTCCTGAATAGTCTTCAGCTTCGTGCAAAGGATGCATCTTTTTACAGGATCGACAGGGGAGGAGATATTACTTATCATGGACCAGGCCAGATAGTTGGCTACCCGATTTTTGATCTGGAGATGATTCACATAGGACTTAAAGAATATATTTACGGACTGGAAGAGGCGATTATCAGAACTGTCGGGGAATTAGGGATAACAGCATCACGGCTTGAGGGAGGGACAGGTGTCTGGCTTGAACCTGAAATTATGGGTAAGGCAAGGAAGATTTGTGCAATTGGAGTAAAAGCCAGCCGGTATATAACAATGCACGGTTTTGCATTTAATGTAAACACCGACCTGAACTACTTTAAAAATATAAACCCCTGCGGATTTACAGATAAGGGGGTCACTTCACTGGAAAAAGAGCTGGGAATGAGACAGGATTTTGATACTGTAAAAAGTATCGTAAAAAGAAACCTGAAGGAGATTTTTAATTTGGAATGGATTAATCAGTAGAAAGATGGAAAAGAGATGGATAGTGAAGGAAAAGGGAGATACTGCAGTGGTAAAGCAACTCGCAGGTGCCCTTGGTGTATCGGAATCTCTTGCAAACCTGATGGTCCAGAGAGGCATAACCTCAGCCGATGAAGCAAAGGCTTTTTTCAATCCCAGTCTGGAATACCTTCATGATCCATTTCAGATGAAGGATATGAATATTGCCGTTGACAGAATCTCAACTGCAATAAAGAAAAACGAAAGGATACTGGTTTACGGTGATTATGATGTTGACGGAACTACAGCAGTAGCACTGATGTATTCATTTCTCAAAGATCGGTATTCAAATGTAGATTACTACATACCTGACAGATATAAAGAGGGTTATGGTGTTTCTTTTCAGGGTCTTGATTTTGCTTATCAGAATAACTGCAAAGTTGTAATCACACTCGACTGCGGGATAAAAGCCGTCGAAAAGGTAAAATATGCACGTACCAAAGGGCTTGATGTAATTATCTGTGACCATCATTATCCTGGTGATGAAATTCCAAAGGCGCTTGCAGTCCTCGACCCCAAGCAGCCTTCATGCAACTATCCATACAAAGAGCTGTCCGGTTGCGGGGTAGGATTCAAGCTGATACAGGCTTATTCAAGGGTACATGGAATCCCATTCAGTGAAATCTCACACTATCTTGATCTTGTTGCAGTAAGTATAGCTTCTGACATTGTTCCAATTACCGGCGAAAACAGGGTGATGGCTTATTTTGGTCTTAAACAGCTCAATGAATCACCGCGTACAGGACTTAAAGAGTTAATAAGGGAATCAGAAGTGACCAGGGCTCTCACTATTGAAGATGTTGTTTTCAAGATTGGACCAAGGATCAACGCAGCCGGAAGAATGGAAACAGGAAGCAAAGCAGTTGACCTCCTTGTTTCCAGTGATTCACACCTTGCTACAGGTATAAGTAAGGAAATTAATAATTTCAATATCGAACGCCGGAGTGTTGACCGCATAATCACTACAGAGGCAATGAGGATGATCTCTGAAGATCAGAGAACTGTAAATTCAAAAACAACAGTGCTCTATAATCCAACATGGAAGAAAGGGGTGATCGGAATAGTTGCCTCCAGGTTAATAGAAACTTACTATCGCCCTACGGTCATCCTTACTGAGTCAAATGGCTTTGCCACAGGCTCTGCAAGATCTGTACAGGGTTATGATCTTTATGCGGCAATCGAAGCGTGCAGTGATCTTCTTGAGAGTTTTGGCGGGCATATGTTTGCTGCAGGCCTGACCTTGAAAAAAGAGAATATCAGACCCTTCATGGATAAATTCGAGCAGTATGTCAACAGCACAATAACTGAGGATCAACTGGTTCCCCGGGTATTTATAGATACTGAACTTTCATTTTCAGAGATAAATGAAGAGTTTTTTAAAACAATGAGCCAGTTTCAGCCATTTGGCCCCGATAACATGTCTCCTATTTTCATATCTCATAATGTATTTGATACAGGATCAGGTCGTATGGTGGGATCAAGCGGGGAACATCTGAAACTTGATCTTTGCCAGGAATCAAGCGGGCAGAAGAGTTTCTCGGCAATTGCTTTCGGACAGGCAAACCATTTTGAGTATATTAAGGGAGGACATCCTTTTAATATCTGCTATTCGGTTGAGATGAATGAATTCCGCGGAAACAAGAACCTTCAGCTTAATGTGAGGGATATAAAAACTCCGGTGGGAAATTAGGGCTCGCGACTCACGACCAACGACTCAGAGTTTAGGATTAAGACTAAAGTTCTGAAAAACAGTCAGGCAACCTAAAACAAAATCTTTACCTGAAACTTTATCTCATTGCGATCCTCGATAATGGTACTATTTTCATATAATGAGGTAATGCTGTATTTTAATCTGACATCAGCAAAATCGGAAATATCCCATTTTGCCATGATATAGCTGCGGCTTCCTTCCCCTGACAGAGCCGGGATACTGAAACTATATAGCAGATCATTTTCATAAGCATATATCCTTGAATCCCAGTCATCGGTACTGAACAGGCAATATCTGAACCATAGTGTCAAAGGGATTTTCCTGAACCGGTAATTCAAGTCCTGCAGCATCATTATGCCTTTACTGCCTGAGGGGCTGACAAGCTTATAATCTAACCGTGTTCCAAGTATCAAATGATCATTCAGCGTATATCGTATTGAACCTCTTATATTTCTGGTGGTAATTTCCTTTTGTTTCGGAATTCCTGTTGTTTCAGAATCGTAAGTTGAAAGCCGGTTGTTGAACAAAGCTTCAATTATAATTTTTTCATCAGGTAAGAATCTGATTATGATTTCTTTCTTCATGCCCCGTGACGGAAAACTGTTACGGTATTTTAACCATGGTGAATGCTGAATATTACATCCTCCGCTGATGAAAAGATGTTTTGCTGCTTCAAAGGTGAAGTTACCAATGATCCCCTGCTCATTGCCGGTCTCTGAACTGCTTCCTGGACCCTTGCCATGCAGCGTAATAAAACCAGCATCATAATTACGGTACAGGAGATTAATGCTTAGGCGGTCTGAAGGCCTGAATGATAAGCCCTGAACGATTGCTTTTTTAAGGGTTTCATTTGTTGAAAATTCCCCAAAAAGCAGGATTTTTTTAATAAGACTATTATAATAGATGGTATAAAGAGTATTTCTGTTCCCGGAAAAATCAAATACTTTTTCAGGAATATTTAAGGAAGGTTTTACCGGTAACGATAATCTGTCTTCAGACCAGGCCAGTCCAAATCTGATGTTATTTAAGTTATATGACAGGTTAATTCCATAAGTCTGATCAGTAACTGCATCTTTTTTCGCCGACTGTGATGACGATGTGTGAAGTCCTGATGTATAGAAATTTTCAACATAATCTTTAGAAGTAACTGATGATGACCCCAGTGTGGCATCTGAAAAATTCTTCGAATAAAATATAATTAATCCAAGGTTTTTAAAAGTTAACTCAGCCGCCATTCCCCTGAAAAAATTGTTCTCATCTGTCGAGGTGTATTGCCTGATTTCATTCCTTGCCGACATATACCCGGGTGCTGTAAGTGAAAGGCCTGTTCTGATACTGGTATTGATATTTGTGCCCTGTCCAAATCGCGCAGAATAATCACCGACAATTAGCTTGCGGATAACCCTCCTCCCGTTGTAAGCAATATATGCCGACATAAAGTCAGGAAGAGGAGGATTGCCTGACAAGAGCTTTTCTCCCTGGTCTTTTTCAACGGTAAATCCACCTGAAAAACCGCCCGAGATAAATTTGTATCTGGTAAGCATTTTCAGGGATGACCCTGTTAATGAGGTATCATCCATGCCTGGTTTATCGGAAAGATTTGTCAATAATGTATTTCTCCATTTTACAGAATCTGAATCTGTCTTCAGCTTGTCATCCAGAGTTATGAAGGGTATCATCATCTCTGCCGTCTCTTTATTGTATCCCGGGATATTTGCTATTTCATAAACTGAGAAGATCCTGCCAGAAGCATGTGCATAGTCTGCCAGAGCCTTAATCTGGAAATCGGAGAGAAAAAATAGTCTTGAGATTTCCTCCTCACCTGATGAATTTATTTTTACAGGATTCTCTTCAAGTTCGTGGAGTTTTTCAATATAAAGATTAACGGCTTCAGGATCAGAGTCTTCTCCAGCCATTCCTTCTGCAATTGTAATAATGACTTCTGACAGCTTTACATCCTGACCGGAACACAAAACCGGGAATAAAACTGAAAAAGTAAATAATAAAAACCTTTTCATTAACCCTGAAATTTCTCTATTTAAGTTTAGTTTCTTTTGAAGTAAGAACATTTGAACAAGCGAATGAAGAAATCATCTTTTATTAGCAGTTCCATATTTTTTCTTATTCATATAAACTTCTGTTAATTAAACTATTTCTAAAGTGTTAATTCGTTTGTTCTTACTTCGTTTGTTCAAATGTTCGTTTGTTCATATATAATTTTGTTTAAGGACTTAGGTTACTCTATGGTTGATGGATTTAATGGATTTTAAAAATCAGAGACGCAGAAGAAGTAATCCCAAGCATTTCATGAGTTGCGAAGCCGAGGTCCAGCCTGACGATGCCTGTAAGATATCCCAATCCGAAGCTGAATGAATTATTGTCAGTGCTAAAACCGCATCTTATCCATAGCTTTTTGGCTGCCTCATATTCCATTCCGGTTCTGATTATAAGATTACTCCCGGTACTCATTTCTGCTTCCGCGCCGGCAAAAAGATTCTTGCTAAGTTCGGTTCCTGCACCAACTCTGAGCCTTGCAGGCAGGTAGGCTTTTCTTAAAGAATTCGGAACCGGATTGAAGAGTTGGATGCCGATCCTGGTATTTTCAGATGGAATTATCATTAGGCCAGTCTCAAATGTAACAGAATTAATATTATCGTAATCTCCTGGAACTTTC
>Ga0208980_10000682_pt1 | contig 19644 bp, 16 predicted proteins | sample WetSurMetagenome_3_FD_187993 | JGI IMG/M metagenome (GOLD analysis project Ga0208980, IMG submission 187993) | Wetland microbial communities from Twitchell Island in the Sacramento Delta, sample from surface sediment Aug2011 Site A1 Bulk (version 2) | ecosystem: Environmental > Aquatic > Marine... | reverse complement strand
GACGCCGGGCGGTCCGGTTCACCTGTCGCTGTCGTTCAACCCGTCGCACCTCGAGATCGTCAATCCGGTGGTCGAGGGAAGCGTCAAGGCGCGCCTGGACCGCCGCGGCGACAAGTCCGGCGATCAGGTGCTGCCGGTGCTGGTCCACGGCGATGCGGCTTTTGCCGGGCAGGGCGTGGTGATGGAGACGCTGGCGCTGGCGCAGACGCGCGGCTACCACACCGGCGGCACGGTGCACATCGTGATCAACAACCAGATCGGTTTCACCACCAGCGACCCGCGCGACTCGCGCTCCACGCTGTATTGCTCCGACGTGGTGAAGATGATCGAAGCGCCCGTGCTGCACGTCAACGGCGATGACCCCGAGGCGGTCGTGCTGTGCACGCAGTTGGCGATGGACTACCGCCAGCAGTTCAACAAGGACGTGGTGGTCGACATCATCTGCTTCCGCAAGCTCGGTCACAACGAACAGGACACGCCGAGCCTGACGCAGCCGCTGATGTACAAGAAGATTGCACAGCACCCCGGCACACGCAAGCTCTACGGCGAGAAGCTGGTGACGCAGAACGTGTTGCCAGCCGAAGGCCCCGACGCGATGGTCAAGGCCTTCCGCGCCGCGATGGACGCCGGCCGCCACACCGTCGACCCGGTGCTGACCAACTTCAAGAGCAAGTACGCGGTCGACTGGTCGCCGTACCTGAACCGCAAATGGACCGATGCAGCCGATACCGCGCTGCCGCTGGCCGAGGTCAAACGACTGGCCGAGCGCATCACGACGCTGCCGAAGGACTTCAAGGCCCATCCGCTGGTCGAGAAGGTCATCGCCGACCGCGCCGCCATGGGACGTGGCGAGATCAACGTCGACTGGGGCATGGGCGAGCACCTGGCCTACGCCTCATTGGTGGCCAGCGGCTACCCGGTGCGTCTGTCGGGCGAGGACTGCGGGCGTGGCACCTTCGTGCACCGCCATGCCGTGTTGCATGACCAGAACCGCGAGAAGTGGGACACCGGAACCTATGTGCCGCTCGAGAACGTGGCCGAGAACCAGGCGCCGTTCGTTGTCATCGACTCGATCCTCTCTGAGGAGGCGGTGCTCGGCTTCGAATACGGCTACGCGTCGGCCGAGCCGAACACGCTGACGATCTGGGAAGCGCAGTTTGGTGACTTCGTCAACGGGGCACAGGTCGTCATCGACCAGTTCATCGCCTCGGGCGAGGTCAAGTGGGGTCGCGTCAATGGCCTGACGTTGATGCTGCCCCACGGTTACGAGGGCCAGGGGCCCGAGCACAGTTCGGCGCGCCTGGAGCGCTTCATGCAGCTGGCGGCCGACAACAACATGCAGATCGTGCAGCCCACCTCGGCCAGTCAGATCTTCCATGTGCTGCGCCGCCAGATGGTGCGCATGTTCAGGAAGCCGCTGGTGATCATGACGCCCAAGTCGCTGCTGCGTAACAAGGATGCGACTTCGCCGCTGTCGGAATTCACCAAGGGCGAGTTCAGGACGGTGCTGGGCGAGCAACTCGCATCCATCGATGCCGGCAAGGTCAGGCGGCTGATCGTCTGCTCGGGCAAGGTCTATTACGACCTGGTCAAGAAGCGCGAGGAGAAGAAAGCCAACGACGTCGCGATCGCCCGTGTCGAGCAGTTGTACCCGTTCCCGCACAAGGCCTTCGCGGCCGAGATGAAGCGCTATCCCAACGCCACCGAGGTGGTGTGGTGTCAGGACGAGCCCCAGAACCAGGGGGCCTGGTTCTTCGTCCAGCACTACATCCACGAGAACCTTCTGGACGGACAGCGCCTGGGCTATGCCGGTCGTCCCGCTTCGGCGTCGCCGGCGGTTGGCTACGCGCACCTGCATCAGGAGCAACAGAAGGCGTTGCTCGACCAGGCGTACGGCAAGCTCAAGGGCTTCGTGCTGACCAAATAAACCCAACCAGACCACAAAATGGCAATCGTAGAAGTCAAGGTTCCGCAGCTGTCCGAGTCGGTGGCGGAAGCCACTCTGCTGCAATGGAAGAAGCAGCCCGGCGAGGCGGTGGCAATCGACGAGATCCTGATCGAAGTCGAGACCGACAAGGTCGTGCTCGAAGTGCCCGCACCCGCAGCCGGCGTGGTGGCTGCGCATGTGGTGGCTGGCGGCGGCACGGTGGTCAGTGACCAGGTCATCGCAACGATCGATACCGCGGGCAAGGTCGCCGCCGCGCCGCCGCTGGCCGCTCCGGCTCCCGTTGAACCGCCGGGGATCCGCGCAGGCGGGGCTGCGGGCACCGCCAAGAGCGATGTGGCGATGCCGGCGGCCGCCAAATTGATGGCCGATCACCAACTCGCGGCGGGTTCGGTGGCCGGCACCGGCAAGGACGGCCGCGTAACCAAGGGCGACGTGCTGGGTGTCCTGGCGATGCCCAAGTCGGCACCGGTCGCACCGCCTGCGGCGGCCGCCGTTGTCAAACCCCTGCCGGCCGTGGCGGCGCCGGTGGCGATCAACCTCGGTGACCGCCCCGAGCAGCGCGTGCCGATGTCGCGCCTGCGTGCCCGCGTCGCCGAGCGGCTGCTGCAATCGCAAGCCACCAATGCCATCCTGACCACGTTCAATGAAGTGAACATGGCCCCGGTGATGGAGATGCGCAAGAAGTTCCAGGACAAGTTCGAAAAGGAGCACGGCGTCAAGCTCGGCTTCATGAGCTTCTTCGTCAAGGCCGCCGTGGCCGCGTTGAAGAAGTACCCGGTGCTCAACGCCAGCGTCGACGGCAACGACATCGTCTACCACGGCTACTTCGACATCGGCATCGCAGTCGGTTCGCCGCGTGGCCTGGTCGTGCCGATCGTGCGCAACGCCGACCAGATGAGCTTTGCCGACATCGAAAAGAAGATCGCCGAGTACGGCAGGAAGGCGGGCGAAGGCAAGCTCGGCATCGAGGAGCTGACCGGCGGCACGTTCTCGATCTCCAACGGCGGCGTGTTCGGCTCGATGCTCAGCACGCCGATCATCAACCCGCCACAAAGCGCGATCCTCGGCGTTCACGCGACCAAGGATCGTGCGGTGGTCGAGAACGGGCAGATCGTCGTGCGTCCGATCAACTACCTGGCCATGAGCTACGACCATCGCATCATCGACGGCCGTGAGGCGGTGCTCGGTCTGGTGGCGATGAAGGAAGCGCTCGAGGACCCCGCTCGCCTGCTGTTCGACATCTAGAACTGTTGACCCCCAACCTCACATTCGTTCGGTACCCCCCAAGCTGGCCGTCGCCCGCCTTGGGGCGGCCCGGCGCAGGGCCTAAGAAATGAGCAAGAACTTCGACGTCATCGTCATCGGCGCCGGCCCGGGTGGCTACATCGCCGCGATCCGCGCTGCGCAGCTCGGTTTCAACACCGCCTGCATCGACGAATGGAAGAACGACAAGGGTGGGCCCGCGCCGGGCGGCACCTGCACCAACGTTGGTTGCATCCCGAGCAAGGCCCTGCTGCAATCGAGCGAGCACTTCGAGCACGCCGGTCGTCACTTCGCCGACCACGGGATCGGCATCGAGGGCCTGTCGATCGATGTCGCCCGGATGCTCAAGCGCAAGGATGCCGTCGTCAAGCAGAACAACGATGGCATCTCGTACTTGTTCAAGAAGAACAAGGTGGCGTTCTTCCATGGCCGCGGATCGTTCGCCAGGGCGCTCGACGGTGGCTACGAGGTCGCGGTTGGCAGCGAGACGCTGACCGGCAGGCATGTCGTGGTGGCGACCGGATCGATCCCGCGTGCGCTTCCGGGCACCCCGTTCGATGAGGTTGACGTCCTGTCCAACGACGGCGCGTTGCGCATCGCGACCGTACCGAAGAGGTTGGGTCTGATCGGCTCGGGCGTGATCGGGTTGGAGATGGGTTCGGTATGGCGACGGCTTGGCGCCCAGGTCACGGTGCTCGAAGCGCTGCCGACGTTCCTCGGCGCCGTCGACGAGCAGATCGCCAAGGAAGCCCACAAGGCGTTCACGAAACAGGGTCTGAAGATCGAGTTGGGCGTGAACGTCGGTGACATCAAGACGAGCAAGCAGGGCGTCAGTGTCGCCTACACGAACGCCAACGGCGAGGCCCAGACGCTGGCGGTCGAGAAGCTGATCGTGTCGATCGGCCGTGTGCCCAACACCACCGGCCTGAATGCCGAGGCGGTGGGTCTGAGGCTGGACGAGCGCGGCGCGATCGTCGTCGACGGTGACTGTCGCACCAATCTGCCCAACGTCTGGGCGATCGGCGACGTGGTGCGCGGACCGATGCTTGCGCACAAGGCCGAGGAGGAGGGCGTCGCGGTGGCCGAGCGCATCGCTGGCCAGCACGGCCATGTCGACTTCAACCTCGTGCCCTGGGTCATCTACACCAGCCCCGAGATCGCCTGGGTCGGGCAGACCGAGCAGCAGTTGAAGGCGGCAGGCAGGGCCTACAAGGCGGGCAGCTTTCCCTTCACGGCCAACGGCCGTGCGCGTGCGCTCGGCGACACCACCGGCCTGGTCAAGATGCTGGCCGACGCCGCGACCGACGAAATCCTCGGCGTTCACATCGTTGGTCCATTGGCCAGCGAGTTGATCGCCGAGGCGTGTGTGGCGATGGCGTTCCGCGCCAGCAGCGAGGACATCGCCCGCATCTGCCACGCGCACCCATCGCTGTCGGAGTCGACCAAGGAGGCCGCACTCGCGGTCGACAAACGCTCGCTGAATTTCTGACTGCGCAGGCGGGGTTGTGGGCGTCCGCCAACTCTACGAAGAAACGCTCGCGCAACGCGGCTACAGCGCCGACCCGGCGCAGTTGCGTGCGATTGCAGCGCTGGAGCGCTGCGAAGACGAGTGGAATGCTTACAAGTCGCGGCGCGGCAATGCGATCACGAAACTGATCAGTCGGCCACCGATCCCGCGCGGCGTCTACATGCACGGTGGCGTCGGCCGCGGCAAGAGCTTCCTGATGGATTGCTTCTTTCAGTCGGTGCCGCTGCGGCGCAAGACGCGGCTGCACTTCCACGAGTTCATGCGCGAAGTGCACCGCGAACTGCAGGAGCTCAAGGGCACCGTCAATCCGCTCGACGAACTCGGCAAACGGATTGCCAGGCGCTTTCGACTGATCTGCTTCGACGAATTCCACGTTGCCGACGTCACCGACGCGATGATCCTGCACCGGTTGCTCGTGGCGCTGTTCGCCAACCGAGTCAGCATTGTGACGACATCGAATTTCCACCCCGACGAGCTATACCCGCATGGCCTGCACCGCGACCGCATCCTGCCGGCGATCGAGTTGCTCAAGGACAAGCTGGAGATCGTCGGTGTCGACAACGGCATCGACTACCGGCGTCGCGCGATGGAGCGCGTCAAGCTCTACCACTGCCCCCTCGGACCGGACGCCGAGAGCGCACTGACGCAGGCCTTCGAACAACTGGCCGAGGTGCGCGACGAAGACCCGGTGCTGCACATCGAACAGCGCGAAATCACCGCGAGGCGCAGGGCCGGGGGCGTGGTCTGGTTCGATTTCCGCTGGCTGTGCGGTGGCCCGCGCTCGCAAAACGACTATCTCGAGATTGCCAGTCGCTTTCACACCCTCATCCTGGCGGGGGTGCCGCAGATGGCGCCACGCATGGCCAGCGAGGCAAGGCGCTTCACCTGGCTGGTCGACGTGCTCTACGATCGCCGGGTCAAGCTGATCATGTCGGCCGAGGGGCCGCCCGAGCAGCTCTATCTCGAAGGCCCGCTCGCGCACGAGTTTCCGCGCACGGTGTCACGTCTGAACGAGATGCAGTCGGCCGCATTCCTGGCCTTGGAGCGTCGCGATGTCGACACGTCGCTCACTTGACCTGCTGCTGGTCGCTCTGCTGGCCTGCACGGCGGCCGTGTCGGCCTGGTCGGCAGACGATGCAACTGCTGCCCAGCGCCGGCGCATCGCCGAGGAGCGTGCCGCCGTCGAAGCCCGGGCGAAAGCCGCGCAGGCGGCGTGCGCCGAGCAGTTTGCGGTAACCGCCTGCGTCGATCGCGCGAAAGCCGAGCGCCGCGAGAATCTGCTGCGGCTCGACGGCGAAGCGGCCATGCTCGACGCCGAGGAGCGCAGGCGCCGTGCGGTCCAGCGCTTGCTTCAGATCGAGCAACGCCAAGCGGCATCTGCCCAGACGCCGCCGACTGACGTGGTGCGCGCGCCCAGCCCGAAGGCTGTCGAAACGCCGGCGCGCGATGCACGGTCGCCATCGCAGCGACGCGCGACAGAGGCAGAGCGCCAGGCGGCTGCCTCTGCGGCCGAGGCGCGGGCCGCGCAGCGCGCCGCAGCATCGGCACGCCGCGCTTCCGAGGCAGAGGCTCACCGCGCAGCCGTCGAAGCCCGTAATCGCGAACGAGAAAGCAAGCGTCCGCCCGCCAAACCGCTGCCGTCGGCGGAGAACTGAGCGTCTACTTGTCGAGGGCTTCCACCCGTACCAGCGCCAGCGACAGGTTGTCGCCACCGCCGCGTGCGCGTTGCCTGGCCTTGGACACCAGCATCTCGCTGGCCTCGCGGGGAGGCAGGGTGTGGACGATCGCACCCAACTCCTTGGGAGTGAAGTAGTGCCAAAGGCCATCGCTGCACGCCAAGACGCTGTCGCCAATTTCAAGTACGCCCAAGTGCGCCGGCGTCAGCGGTGGATCTTGGTGCGTTCCCAGGCAGCCGGTGAGCAGATTCGATTGCGGATGCATGTTGGCGTCTTCTTCGCTGATCTGACCTTCATCGATCAGCCTTTGCACGAATGAATGGTCGATCGTGCGGCTGACCATGTCGGGACCGCGGAAGTGGTAGATGCGCGAGTCGCCCGCATGCACGATGTCGCACTGTCGGTTCGGGCCAATCATGAACGCGGCAATCGTGCTGTGCGGCTCCTCCTCGGCAGCGATCGCGGTCAACTTGATCATCAGGTGCGACTCCTGGACCAACTGGCGCATCAGATCGGCCGCGTCGTCAGAGGAGGGTGAATGGCGCTCATAGATTTGCCTGGCCACCATCACGACCTGGTCGGCAGCCTTGCGGCCACCGCTCTTGCCACCCATGCCATCGGCCAGTACCGCCAGCACGCAGCCCGGCGTGCGGGGGTGCGCAATGATCTCGACCTGGTCTTGCTGGTACGACCGATCGCCTCGGTGCATCCCGGTGGCGGCGTTGAGGCGATAGGCGAGAGCGGCAGTGGCCATGACACCAATATACGGGATCGGCGGCGGCGAACGACGATGGGCGACCGTGAACTCTTGCCGCTCACCTACACTGTCTGCGTGACGATGGACGACAACCTGCATTCACCCCAACGCCGCTTGATCGAGCTGCGCATGGAGCACGCCGATCTTGACAGTCTGATCGATCGCCTGGCCGACGAACATCCGCTCGATGACCTGGTGCTTCGTCGACTGAAGAAGCGTCGCTTGCTGCTGCGCGACCAGATTGCCCATCTGGCCGCGCAGGTCGATCCGCCCGAACCCGCTTGATGTCGGCCGCCGCGGTCGCCGATGCCGAGGGCGTGCTGGCCGGTGCGGTTGCACGCGCGTTTGCCGCAGCCGGACCGCTGGCGCGTGCCGATGCCGGCTACGTTGAACGTGAAGTGCAGCAACGCTTTGCCCTGGCCGTCGCCGCGGCATTGGACCAGCGCGGCGCTCTGGTCGCCGAGGCTGGCACCGGCGTCGGCAAGACATTCGCCTATTTGGTGCCGTTGCTGCTGTCGGGCCGCCGAGCCATGGTCAGCACCGCCACCAAGAGCCTGCAGGATCAGCTGTTCCTGCGCGACCTGCCGCGATTGGTCGCGGCCCTCGGCGTGCCGGTGCGACTGGCGTTGCTGAAGGGGCGCGCCAGCTATCTGTGCCTGCATCGCCTGGATCAGGCTCGGCAGGGTGGCACACCTGGGCAACCCGTGCTGTTGCCCGATCGCTTTGCCGTGCGTGCGCTGGCACGCATCGAAACCTGGGCCCAGGCCACGGTCAGCGGCGACCTTGCCGAACTCGACGGCCTCGACGAGCGTTCGCCGGTGATTCCGCTGATCACGTCGACGCGCGAGAACTGCCTGGGCAGCGACTGCCCGCGGTTTGCCGCCTGCCACGTCGTGAAAGCACGGCGCGAGGCAATGACCGCCGACGTGGTGGTGATCAATCACCACCTGTTCTTCGCCGACATGGCGCTGCGCGACAGCGGCGTCGCAGAATTGCTTCCGAGCGTCGACGCGGCGGTGTTCGACGAGGCCCATCAGCTGGTCGAGGCCGGCGTGCAATTTCTCGGCACCACGCTGGGCAGCGCACAGGCCATCGACTTTGCCCGCGACCTGCTTGCCATCGGCCTGCAGCAAGCGCGCGGCCTGGCCGACTGGCAGGCGCTGGCCGGCGACTGCGAGCGCTCGGCGCGCGAGTTGCGCCTGGCCGCGGCAGGACCACTGCGCGAGGTGCGGGGCACGGTCAAGCTGCGCTGGCAGGAACGCGCCGGGGCCGCAGGGTTTGCGCAAGCACTGCAAGGCCTGGCAGCCGCGTGCGAGGCCGGCGCAGTGGCGATCCAGGGCTTGGTCGACCTCGGCCCCGACTTTGCCAAGCTGCAGGAGCGGGGCCGCGCGCTGGCCAGTCTGGCCGCGGCTTTCCAGCGCGAGGCTGCCGACGGCTGGGTGCGCTGGATCGACGTCAGTCCGCAACAAGTGCGGCTGGTCGAGTCGCCGCTGGACATTCGTGACATGCTGAGCGAGCAACGTGCGCGTGCGCCCAAGACCTGGATCTTCACGTCGGCCACCTTGGGCGACGACGACGAACTCACATGGTTCACCGCCAGCACGGGGCTGGAAGATGCGGCCAAGTTGCGATTGGGCAGCCCGTTCGACTATCCGGCCAATGCGCGCTTGTACATTCCCTCCCGATTTCCCAAACCCAGCGAGGCCGGTCATCCGGCGGCCGTTGCGACGCTTGCAGCGAACTGTGCGATGGCGCTGGGTGGTCGGACCTTCGTCTTGACGACCACGCTGCGCGCGCTGCCCGTGGTGACGGACACCCTGCGGGCGCAACTCGATGCCGCCGGTGCAGGACATGTCGAGGTCCTGATGCAGGGCTCGCAACCCAAGCGCGCATTGCTGCAGCGCTTCCTGACGCACCCGGCGGCGGTGCTGGTCGGTTCGCAGAGTTTCTGGGAGGGTATCGATGTCCCTGGCGATGCCCTGCAGTGCGTGGTGATCGACAAGCTGCCGTTCCCACCACCCAACGACCCCCTGATCGAGGCCCGCGTCAAGAGGCTGGAAGCGCAGGGCCGCAACCCGTTCAACGAGTGCTTTGTTGCCGAGGCTGCGGTGTCATTGAAACAGGGAGCCGGGCGACTGATCCGCAGTGAAACCGACCGCGGCCTGCTGGTGGTGTGCGACCCACGAATGGTGCGAATGCCGTATGGCACGCGGCTGCGGGGCGCTCTGCCACCGATGTTGCGGCTCGACGACGAGTCGGCCGCTCTGGCGTGGCTGGGCCAACTGGCTCTCGATCACTGAGGCTTGAGTCGCCTGCCTACCAGAGTTGCCACCACGCGCGTCTGGATTCCAGAATGGTTTCCTCGTTGAAGCGGCTGTTGGGGAAATTCTGCTTCAAGATACGCTCGGTATCGGCGCGCAACTGCTCGAGCCCCAGGAACCTGTAGCTCAACTGCATGATGAAAAGGGCTTCTTCATTCGCCGGCGACTGAGGGTATTCCTGCACCACTTGTTGGGCTCGGTTGGCTGCGGCAACGAAGGCGCTGCGCCGCAGGTAGTAGCGCGCCACATGCAACTCATAGTTGGCCAGCGCGTTGACGATGTAGTCCATGCGCAGCCTCGCATCTTCGGCGTAGCGCGACTGCGGAAACTGCGTCACCAGTTGCTTGAACGCCTGGTACGAGTCGCGTGAGGCCTGCTGATCGCGCTCCGAAAGATCCTGCTGCGCCAACGAGCCGAGGAAGCCCAGCGTGTCGTTGAAGTTGACCAGTCCGCGCAGGTACAGCGCATAGTCCAGCGCAGGGCTCGAGGGATGCAGCTTGATGAAGCGGTCGAGCGTGGCCAGCGCGGCGGCGCGTTCGCCCGTGCGGTACTGGGCATAGGCCAAGTCGAGCGTGGCCTGTTGCGCCAGCAACGTGCCGGCAGCACGGCCTTCGATCCGCTCGAGTGTCTTGATGGCGGAGTCAAAGCTGCCGTTGGCGATGTCGTCCTTGGCGTCTGCATACAATCGTTCGACCGCCTGAGTCGAATTCGGGTCCTCCTTGGGCGGCGAACTGCAACCTGAAAGGCCGAGGCCCGCTGCCGCGATCGCGGCCGCCAGCAGGAGCGGCAGGCAACCGCGTGCCGTGCCTTGGGCCAGTCCATCCTGAATACGGATCATTGTGTGCATCGGCGCCCAGCGGGCCGCAGTCGTGAGAGCAGAAATCGATCGCGATTATAGGGTTGGCCCCTCTGACGACGAGCTGGACGACGGCGTCGAGGTGCGCCGTTTCGAGGTCGCTGTCGATGACCATGGCCAGCGACTCGACAAGCTGCTGGCCATGCATGCCAGCGAGTTTTCGCGCAGCCACTTGCAGGGACTGATCGCGCGCGGGTTGGTGCAGGTCGACGGTGCCGTCGCCACGACAGCCGCCAAGCGTCTGCGCGCCGGGCAGGCGGTCAGTGCCGAGCTGCAGCCCACCGAAGAGAGCCGCGCCTTCACACCTGAGCCGATGGCCCTGGCCATCCGCTTCGAGGATGCACACCTGCTGGTGCTGGCCAAGCCGGCTGGCTTGGTGGTGCACCCGGCGCCCGGCCATTGGCGGGGCACTTTGCTCAACGGCTTGCTGGCCCATCACGCCGGTGCGGCCCAGCTGCCGCGCGCGGGCATCGTGCACCGCCTGGACAAGGACACGTCGGGGTTGATGGTCGTGGCCAAGACGCTGCCCGCGATGACTGCCCTGGTTCGCGCGATCGCAGCGCGCGATGTGCGGCGCGAGTACCTGGCACTGGTGCATGGAACCGTCGCCGCGACGCCGTTCTCGATCGAGGCACCGGTTGGCCGTGACCCGGTGTCGCGCGTGCGAATGGCGGTGGTGGCCAGCGGCAAACCCGCGCGCACCGACATTTCGCGTGTCGCGTGCCGCGGCGGCGTCAGCGCCGTGCGCTGCGTGCTGCACACTGGCCGCACGCACCAGATTCGTGTTCACCTGGCCTCGCGCGGTCACCCGCTGGTAGCCGATGCGTTGTACGGTGGTGCGGCCGCGCTCGGTCTCGAGCGCCAGGCTTTGCATGCAGTGCGGCTGGTGCTTCAGCATCCGCAGACGGGCGACACACTGGCTTTCGACGAGGAATTGCCGCCCGACATGGCGGCGGCCTGGGCGGCCGTTTGCGACTGAACGCCCGCGGGCGGCTACAATGCGGCCAATGCCCTGGAGCAGGCCGGCCTTGCCGCCGCCCCGGGATTGCCGCCCGAAGTGAACTTCTGAACCGCGCCGCGCCAATGCGCCGCGCCCGGGCCGAGCCTCAGAACCCGATTGATGCGAACGCCGCCGGCGGTACCCGGCGCCCAACGATCACTGCCCATGAACACACAGGATGCAAAGCGCGTCCTCGAAACCGCGCTGATCTGCGCCCACCAGCCTCTGTCGCTGGCTGCGCTGCGTGCGCTGTTCGAAGATCAGCTCGGCCTCGATACCCTGCGCAGCCTGCTCGATGAACTGGTGAGCGACTGGGCCGGCCGCGGCGTCGAGTTGGTGCCGTTGGCCGGTGGCTGGCGCTTCCAGAGTCGGCCCGAAATGCGCGAGTACCTCGACCGACTGAACCCCGAGAAGCCGCCCAAGTACTCGCGCGCGGTGCTCGAAACGCTCGCGATCGTGGCCTACCGGCAACCGGTGACACGGGGGGACATCGAGGACATTCGCGGCGTGACTGTCGGAACCCAGATCGTCAAGCAACTCGAAGAACGAGGCTGGATCGAGACCATTGGTCATCGCGAAGGGCCCGGCCGGCCGGCTCTTTACGCAACGACGCGCCAGTTCCTCGATGACCTCGGGCTGGCCAGCCTCGACCAGTTGCCGCCCCTTGACGGTGGCCAGGGTGGTGCGGGCAGCAATGAACGCCTGCTGCAGGCATTGGCCGAGCAGCCAGGCCTGATCGATGCCGAGGTCGGTCCCGACGGCCAAGTGTCTCTGCCACTCGAAAATCCGCCGTCTCTCGAGATGCCAGCCCCCTCCGATGCGCACGCCGCACGCGACGAGGCGGGCGAATACCCTTCGACGACGGTCAATGAAATCAGCCCAACCAGCGAGCCCACGGCTCCCGCGCCATGAACGATAGCCAAGACGTCGACCCTTCCATGCCCCCCGAGCCTGCAGACGAACAGCCGGTCGACACGAGTGGCGTGGCCAGCGAGCCCGGCGCGGTGCGGACGAAACGCCGACGCCGCAGCCCTCGCGAAGGGGTGGAGGCGGCGAGCACGGCCGCCGAACCGGGTGCCAGCCAGGCCGCAGCGGTCGTCCAGGACAGTCTGGGTGAGGAACGATCTGGCAGTGAGGGTGCCGACGCCAGCGGGTCGAGCACCGACGGCACAGCGGCCGGAGGGCAAGCGAACACAGCGGCACCGACGGATGGCGAGCCTCGGCGCTCGCGTCGCAACCGTCGCCGTGGGCGCAAGGGCCGCGGTGGCCGCGACACCGACGTGACCGTGCTCGACATCGGGGCTGGCATAGGGGGCGCAGGCGAAGTCGATGCGATGCCGCCAACGATGGCGATGCCCGATGCCGGTGAGCTGTTCGCCACCGTGACCTCGGGGGCTTTCGACATCGACGCCGACGCGGAGGGGGTCGAGCCGACGAGCGCCATCGCGCCGGCCGTGATGGCCCCAGATGTCGTGGCGGGCGATGGCTCGGTCCCGGTGATCGCGGAGGCCCCGTCAGATGAGCCGGCCGACACCGGGGCATCGCGCCGCGTCCTCGCTCCCGACGTCGAAGCGCCGAAACTGCAGAAGGTGCTCGCTCAGGCTGGCGTCGGATCGCGTCGTGACCTCGAGCAGATGATCATCGACAAACGCGTCACCGTGAACGGCGAGCCTGCGCACATCGGCCAGCGCATCTCATGGGGCGACCGCGTGGCGGTCGACGGCAAGCCGGTGCGGGTGCGTATCGCGCCAATGCCGGCGCGGGTGATCGCCTATCACAAACCTGCCGGCGAGGTCGTCACCCACGACGACCCGCAGCAGCGGCCGACGGTCTTTCGCCGTCTGCCGCGACTGCCGCACGGCAAGTGGCAGTCGGTCGGGCGGCTCGACATCAATACCGAAGGGCTGCTGCTGTTCACCACCTCGGGCGAGCTGGCCAACCAGCTGATGCATCCGCGCTTCGGCGTCGAACGCGAGTACGCGGTGCGTGTGCTGGGCACGCTCGCCAACGAGGCCCGCGCGCGCCTGCTCGAAGGCGTGCAGATCGAAGGCCAGAATGCCGCGTTCAAGAGCATCGACGACGGCGGTGGCGAAGGGGCCAACCACTGGTACCGGGTGGTGATCACCGAAGGCCGCAATCGCGAAGTGCGCAAGTTGTTCGATGCCGTGGGTCTGACGGTCAACCGCCTGATACGCATTCGCTACGGCTCGGTCGTGCTGCCGCGCGGGTTGAAGCGAGGCGTCTGGGTCGATTTGGCCGAGGAGGATGTCAAGCTGCTGCGCCGCCTGACCGGGCTCGACAATGGTCGCCGCGACGGTGGCAGCAAACGGGGCCACGGCGGCCGCGTTGACGCGGCCGAACGTCCGCCGGAGCGTCAGGCCGGGCCCCGGCCTCCGCCGCGTGCCGACGACGGCCCGCGGCGCGAACGCCAACCACCGCCTGAGCGCTCAGCCCGCGGCCCGCAGCGCGGCCGAGGCCAGCCGAGGCTGCACGACAGCTTCGGCGATGCGGCGGTGCACGCGCGTGATTTCGACGAAGGCGACCATGTCGAGGTGGTTGACGTCACCAACATTCCGAATCCGCTTCAGCAGACCTTCGACCAGCGTGCGATCCGCGAGGCGCGCGCGTCACGGCGCGAGCTCGGGGACGATGCGCCAATACCGAACCCGCTGCAGCAGACATACGACAAGCGAGCGATCAAGGAGGTCCGCGAGCCGCGACGCGAATCCGAAGACGATGACGGGCCTATTCCCAATCCGCTACAACAGACCTATGACAAGCGGTTCGCGCACGGCGGGCCAGGCGGCCAGCGTCCCCGCGGCGGCGCCGGAGGGCGGGGCAAGAGCGCTGGTGCCAAGCCGGCAGGCGGCCAACCGGACCCGATGAAGACTGCAGTCGGCTACATCGGGGGCGATGCTTTCCTGCGCAAGAAGGGTGGCGGCCGAGGTGGCAAGGGCGGCAGCGGCGCGGGCACGGGTGGACGTCGCACGGGTGGCGGCGGCGGGCGGGGTGGCAAGGGGCGCTGATCGGGGCGTGCGGGCTACAATCCAAAGCTTTGCCAAGTCATTGATTTTCCGGAGAGTTTTTCACCATGGCGATCGAACGCACCTTATCCATCATCAAGCCCGACGCAGTGGCCAAGAATGTCATTGGGCAGATCTATGCCCGCTTCGAAGCTGCCGGCCTCAAGATCGTGGCCGCACGCATGGCGCATCTTTCGCGGCGCGAGGCCGAGGCGTTCTACGCGGTGCACAAGGCACGCCCGTTCTTCAATGACCTGGTGAGCTTCATGATCTCCGGCCCGGTGATGATCCAGGTGCTCGAGGGCGAGAGTGCGATCGCCAGGAACCGCGAGCTGATGGGCGCCACCGACCCCAGAAAGGCCGACAAAGGCACCATTCGCGCCGACTTCGCCGACAGCATCGATGCCAATGCCGTGCATGGCTCCGACGCGCCGGAGACCGCCGCTGTCGAAGTGGCGTTCTTCTTTGCCGGCATGAACGTCTACGGCCGCTGACGCATCCATGCTCGCGAACCTTCTCGATTTCGATCTCGAAGGGCTCGCAGCCTATTGCGATGGGTTGGGTGAGAAGCGCTTCCGCGCCACCCAGCTGTTCCGCTGGATCCACCAGAAGGGAACCGCCGATTTCGCTCTGATGAGCGACTTGGCCAAGTCTTTGCGCGACAAGCTCGCCGGCGAGGCCGAGGTGCGGCCGCTGGCTGTGCTGTCCGAGAATGCGTCGGCCGATGGCACGGTCAAGTGGCTGTTCGATGTCGGTGCCGGCAACGCGGTCGAGACGGTCTTCATCCCCGAGGAAGGACGCGGCACCCTCTGCATCTCGTCCCAGGCTGGCTGTGCGGTCGGCTGTCGCTTCTGTTCGACCGGCCACCAGGGCTTCAGCCGCAACCTCACGACCGGCGAGATCGTGGCACAGTTGTGGCACGCCGAACGCCAGCTGCGCCAGCGACTGAATCCGGTCGCCGGCAATCGCGTGGTGACCAACGTCGTGATGATGGGCATGGGCGAACCGCTGCAGAACTACGGGGCGCTGCTGCCTGCGTTGCGCGTGATGCTCGACGACCACGCTTACGGCCTTTCGCGCCGGCGCGTCACGGTCAGCACCTCCGGCGTGGTGCCAATGATCGAACGCCTGCGTGACGACTGTCCGGTCGCGCTGGCGGTGTCGCTGCACGCTGCCGACGATGCGCTGCGCGATGTGCTGGTGCCATTGAACAAGAAGTACCCGATCGACGAACTGCTGGCCGCCTGCAAGGGCTACCTCGACGCCGCGCCACGCGACTTCATCACTTTCGAATACTGCATGCTCGACGGCGTCAACGACAGCATGGCTCAGGCCGATGCGTTGATCGAACGTGTCCGGCGTGCCGGTGTGTCGTGCAAGTTCAATCTGATCCCGTTCAATCCGTTCCCGGGATCCGGGCTGCTGTGTTCGCGTCGTGATCGAGTCACGGCATTTGCCGAGCGACTTCAGGCTGGAGGCATCGTCACCACGGTGCGCAAGACGCGCGGTGACGACATCGACGCCGCGTGCGGCCAGCTGGCCGGCGAAGTGCGGGACCGCACCCGCGTCGACCTTCGCCTGCGGCGAGTGCCGATTGCCGTTCTCCAACCCGCGCCCCACGCCTGACACCGATGCGCCTGACCGTCTTCGCCGTTGCAGCTTTCGCCGCTGCACTGCTTGCAGCCTGCGCCACGACCACCACCGGCACTGCCGGGGGCGCCCCGGCAGCCACAGGGGGCAATGGCTCGCGTGCCGCTGCCGACCCGGGCGACGCCGACCGGCGTGCCGCGGTGCGCATGGAATTGGCATCGCTGCACTTCAGCCGGGGTCAGTACGAGACGGCACTGGACGAAATCAAGCTGGCATTGGCGGCCAAGCCTGATCTGGGTGCGGCGTTCAGCCTGCGAGGGTTGGTGTACGCGAGCATGGGCGAGGAGGCCCTGGCCGAGGAGAGTTTTGCGCGCGCGCTGCAAATCAATCCCCGCGATGCCGACACGATGCACAACCGCGCGTGGTTCCTCTGTCAGCGCGACCGCTTCGCCGAAGCCGACCGACTGTTCGAACAGGCGCTGGCGGTGCCGCAGTACCGCGGCGCGGAGCGCACGTTCCTGGCGCAAGGCGTCTGCCTTTCCCGCGCTGGACGGCTGGATGAGGCCGAACGCAAACTGTCGCGGGCCTACGAACTCGATCCGTCCAACCCGACGACGGCGATGAGCCTTGCGGAGGTGCTGTACCGTCGAGGAGAGTACGAGCGTGCGCGCTTCTACATCCGACGCGTCAATACGCGCGAGGAGTTGAGCAACGCGCAAACCCTGTGGCTCGCGCTGCGCATCGAGAACCGGCTCGGCAATCGCAGTGGCGTGGAGGACTTCGGTCGCGCGTTGCGCAACCGTTTTCCTCAGGCGCCAGAAACGTTGGCCTATGAACGGGGGAAGTTCGATGACTGATGCCGAGGGCCGCGCCGTGCCGACCGGCCAGGCCAGCACCGATGTCACGGCCGGGGCGATGCTGCGCACGGCGCGAGAGAAGCGTGGCCTGCACATCGCCGCCCTGGCCGCTTCGATCAAGGTCTCACCACGCAAGCTCGAGGCACTCGAGTCCGACCGCTACGGCGAGTTGCCAGACCTGACGTTCACACGTGCGCTGGCGCAGACCATGTGTCGCGCGCTGAAGGTCGATCCCGAGCCAGTGCTCGCCAAGCTGCCGCAGGCAGGCGACCAGTCCAAACTGGCACGGGTCGGTTCCGGCATCAACGCGCGCTTCCGCGAGCCGCACGGCAGGCGCGATCCTGGCGATCTGACGCTATTGCGCAAACCGATCTTCTGGGCCACCGGGTTGGTGCTGGTTGGCGCACTGGTGCTGGCCTTGCTCCCCGAGAGTTGGATGCTCTGGCGCGGCGGGGCCACCGGCAGGACTGGCGCGGCGTCCAGCGGTGCGCGCGCTGGATCGACCCCGCAAGTGCCACAGCCGGCCCTCTCTGTGCCGAAGCCGTCCGCGAGTGCCGCAGAGGCGGCAACCGCTGGCGCGTCGGCGGCGATCGAGACCGTGCATTCGTCGCCGCCTGCCACGCTTGGTGCGTCGGTCACCGGCGCGGCCGCAGGCGCGTTGACGGTACGCACCAGCGCGGAATCCTGGGTCGAGGTTCTGGACGCCAAGGGGCAGACGCTGCTGTCCCGGTTGGTGCAGCCGGGCGAGACGGTCGGCCTCGACGGTGACCTGCCCTTGCGCGTGACGGTTGGCAATGCGGCGGTGACTCAACTGGCGTTCCGCGGCCAGCCGGTCGACATCGCTGCCAGCACGCGCGACAACGTGGCGCGACTGCGTCTGCCCTGACCCTGCCCGATGAGCCTGCCTTTCGACCTCGACGCCATCGCTCACGCCGGGCCACGCAGGCGGCGCAGCCGCCAGGCCCGAGTGGCCTGGAACAACCAGATCGTCACGCTCGGTGGCGACGCACCGGTGCGCGTCCAGTCGATGACAAACACCGACACGATCGACGTGATCGGTACCGCCATCCAGGTCAAGGAACTTGCGATCGCCGGTTCGGAACTGGTGCGCATCACGGTCAATACGCCCGAGGCCGCCGCCGCGGTGCCGCACATTCGCGAGCAACTCGACCGCATGGGCGTCGCCGTGCCGCTGGTCGGCGACTTTCACTACAACGGGCACCGTCTGCTGACCGAGTACCCGGACATGGCACAGGCGCTGTCGAAGTACCGGATCAACCCTGGCAACGTCGGCAAGGGCGACAAGCGCGACCGTCAGTTCGCCATGATGGTCGAGGCGGCCGTGCGCTGGGACAAGGTGGTGCGCATCGGTGTCAACTGGGGCAGTCTCGATCAGGAACTGCTCGCGGCCATGATGGACGACAACGCCCGCCGCCCGCAGCCCTGGGACGCCAAGCAGGTGATGTACCAGGCGCTGGTGCAATCGGCGTTGCAGTCGGCCGAGGTTGCACGCGAACTGGGACTCAACCCCGACCACATCATCATCAGCTGCAAGGTCAGCGGCGTGCAGGACTTGATTGCGGTCTACCGCGCCCTCGCGCAACGCTGCGACTACGCGCTGCACCTGGGCCTCACCGAGGCCGGCATGGGCACCAAAGGCACGGTGGCGTCGGCGACGGCGCTGGCGGTGCTGTTGCAGGAAGGCATCGGTGACACCATTCGCGTCAGTCTGACGCCGCAGCCGGGCGAGGCGCGAACACAGGAGGTGGTTGTGGCGCTGGAGATCCTGCAGTCGCTCGGCCTTCGCACATTCAATCCCAGCGTGACGGCGTGCCCCGGCTGCGGCCGTACCACCAGCACCACATTCCAGGATCTGGCCAAGCAGATCGATGATTTCCTGCGAGCGCAGATGCCGGTCTGGAAGGCGCGCTACCCCGGCGTCGAGAATCTCAAGGTGGCGGTGATGGGATGCATCGTCAATGGTCCCGGCGAGAGCAAGCACGCCGACATCGGCATCAGCCTGCCGGGCACCGGTGAAGCCCCTGCCGCGCCGGTGTTCATCGACGGCGAGAAGGCCCTGACGCTGCGGGGCGAGCGCATCGCGCAGGAATTCCATCGCCTCGTCGAGGATTACATCGAACGGCGCTACGGCGCTGCGGCGAGCGCCGCTCCGCACTGAATCGGCTCGCCGCAAGGCAGGCGCATTGCCCCCTCTCCCCATGGCAGACAACAAACTGGTTGCCGTCAAAGGCATGAATGACCTGCTGCCACCGGCGTCGGCACGCTGGGAATGGCTGGAGGACAAGCTGCGCGCACTGATGGCGCGCTACGGCTATGCCAACGTGCGCACGCCGGTGGTCGAGCCGACGGCGCTGTTTGTGCGCGGGCTCGGCGAGGTGACCGACATCGTCGAGAAGGAGATGTACTCCTTCACCGACAGCATGAATGGCGATGCACTGACGCTGCGCCCCGAGAACACGGCCGGCGTGGTGCGGGCCGCGGTCGAGCATTCGCTGCTCTATGACGGCGGCAAGCGGCTGTGGTACCTCGGCGCGCAGTTTCGTCACGAGCGTCCCCAGAAGGGCCGCTACCGCCAGTTTCATCAGTTCGGTGCCGAGGCGCTCGGCTTTGCCGGCCCCGACGTCGACGCCGAACTGATCCTGATGTGCCGCGCGCTGTGGCGCGAGTTGGGGCTGGTCGAAGGTCGCGACGTGCGACTCGAGCTCAACAGCCTGGGCCAGCCCGCCGAGCGCCAGGCACACCGTGCGGCGTTGATCGCGCACTTCGAGACCCACGCTGACATCCTCGACGACGATGCCAAGCGG
>Ga0208980_10000681_pt1 | contig 19651 bp, 19 predicted proteins | sample WetSurMetagenome_3_FD_187993 | JGI IMG/M metagenome (GOLD analysis project Ga0208980, IMG submission 187993) | Wetland microbial communities from Twitchell Island in the Sacramento Delta, sample from surface sediment Aug2011 Site A1 Bulk (version 2) | ecosystem: Environmental > Aquatic > Marine... | reverse complement strand
ACAGCTCCGCTCATTAAGGCGACACGTGAGATGCTTTTAAAGTGGGAAGCAGGAGATAAGGAAGTCATTGATCTTTGGACAATGATGAACTCCTGGGTTTATGCGGGATTTGACGAGACATATAAAAAACTAGGTGTTGACTTCGATAAGATTTACTATGAATCTGATACTTATAAAGTTGGAAAAGATATAGTCCTTTCTGCACTTAAGAAAAATATTCTTTACAGGAACGATGACAGTTCCATCTGGGCTGATCTTACTTCAGAGGGTCTTGATCAAAAACTGCTTCTTCGTTCCGACGGAACTGCAGTTTATATTACGCAGGATCTAGGAACTGCGGTTGCCCGTTACAATGAGTACGAATTCGATAAGAATATTTATGTTGTTGGAAATGAGCAAAATTATCATTTTCAGGTACTTAGAGCTATTCTTAAGAAGATGGGCTATGGCTGGTCAGATGGCCTGATACATTTTTCTTATGGGATGGTTGAGCTGCCTGAGGGAAGAATGAAATCACGCGAAGGAACAATAGTTGATGCTGATGACCTGTTGATGGAGATGCAGGAGACAGCAAAGGAGGTTTCGCTGGAGCTTGGCAAACTTGCTGATTTTTCTGATGAGGAAAAGGAAGATATATTCAGAAAAATCGGTCTGGGTGCCCTGAAATATTATATTCTGAAAGTAGATCCAAGAAAGAATATGACTTTCAATCCTGCAGAATCAATTGATTTTAACGGAAATACCGGGCCCTTTATCCAATATACCTATGCAAGGATAAAATCTGTTTTCAGGAAAGCTGAACAGGTCGGAATAATTTCTGAACCAGGAAAGATTGCAAATGCCAAAGCAGGTGAAAAGGAAATCGGACTGATAAAAATGCTGAGGAAGTTCCCGGAAACTGTTTCAGCAGCAGCAACAGGTTACAGTCCTGCGTTAATAGCAAATTACTGTTATGATCTTTCGAGGGAATATAACCAGTTTTATCACGATTATTCAATACTGGGAGAAGATGATCCGGATGTCAGAAACCTGAGACTTGTTTTGTCAAATGTAACCAGCGAAATATTGTTCAATGGAATGTGGCTGCTGGGCATTGAAATGCCTGAAAGAATGTAGAAAAGTCAGTAGTCGGAAGTCGGAAGTCAGAAGGAAAATCTATGCTTCGGACTTCGGACTTCCGGCTCCGGACTTACAATATAAAAGTTTAATTTATTTATAAAGAATTATATGTTTGAAAATTTAAGTGAACGGCTGGAGAAATCATTTAAACTTCTTAAAGGACAGGGAAGGATATCTGAAATAAATATTGCAGAGACACTTAAGGAGGTACGCAGGGCACTGCTCGACGCTGACGTTAACTTTAAAATCGCTAAACAATTCACTGACACAGTTAAACAGAAAGCACTTGGGCAGGAAGTTCTTAAGTCAGTAAATCCATCACAAATGATGGTTAAGATAGTTCATGATGAACTTGTTGAACTAATGGGCGGCGATAAAACTGATATCAATATCAGGATCAATCCTTCAGTTATTCTTATTGCCGGTCTTCAGGGTTCAGGAAAAACAACATTCAGCGGGAAGCTTGCGAAATGGGTTAAAAGCAAGCGGGGAAAGCATCCGTTGATTGTTGCCTGTGACGTCTACAGGCCTGCCGCTATTGAACAGCTAAAGATCATTGGTACCCAGATTGAGGTACCCGTTTATTCTGAAGATGGGAACATGAATCCCGTCGTTATTGCACGCAATGCAGTAAAGGAGGCTAAAATGATGGGGCATGACGTGGTTATTATCGATACTGCGGGTCGCCTGGCTATTGATGAAGATATGATGAATGAAATAGCATCCGTCAAAGATGCAGTGAGCCCTCACGAAATACTTTTCGTGGTTGACTCCATGACGGGCCAGGATGCTGTAAATACTGCCAGGGAATTCAACGAAAGGCTTGATTTTGATGGAGTTGTCCTGACTAAGTTGGATGGCGATACCAGGGGTGGGGCAGCTCTTTCAATCAAATCAGTTGTTAATAAACCTATTAAGTTTGTCAGCTCAGGAGAGAAAATGGATGCTATTGATATTTTCTACCCTGAAAGGATGGCTGACAGAATTCTTGGAATGGGGGATATAGTCTCTCTTGTGGAAAAAGCACAGGAACAGTTTGATACTGAGGAGGCCAGAAAACTTCAGAAGAAAATAGCCAAGGACCAGTTCGATTTCAACGATTTCATAGCACAGATCCAGCAAATCAAGAAGATGGGTAATGTTAAGGATCTTATGTCGATGATCCCGGGTGTAGGGAAAGCTGTAAAAGACCTGGATATAGATGATAATGCATTTAAAGGCATTGAAGCGATTATCAGAAGTATGACTCCGGAAGAAAGGATAAATCCTGTTGTTCTTAATGGCAGCAGACGTAAAAGAATCGCTATGGGCAGCGGAACAAGCGTGCAGGAGGTAAATAAACTCCTGAAACAGTTTGACGAGACGCGTAAGATGATGAAGATGATGACTAAAGGTGGTAACGTAGCCAGATTAATGGGCAAAAAATAATCTGTTTTATGTACATAATCATTGACGGTAAAAAGATTGCTTCAGAGATAAAAACCGAAATCGCAGCTGAAGTTGCAAGACTCAAATCAGCTGGGAGAAAAATCCCCCACCTGGCTGCTATACTGGTTGGCAATAACGGTTCAAGTGAGACTTATGTTGCCAATAAAGTAAAGGACTGCAACGAGGTGGGCATAAAATCAACACTTGTGAGATTTAATGATGACATATCCGAGACTGTTCTTCTTGACAAAATTGCAGAACTCAATGATGATGGAGATGTTGATGGATTTATTGTCCAGTTACCATTACCTCGCCATATCTCAGAAAATAAGGTCATTGAGGCAATTGATCCTGAAAAAGATGCTGACGGTTTCCACCCGGTTAACCTTGGCAGGATGTTAATAGGTCTTCCATGTTATCTTCCAGCTACACCTTTTGGGATTGTTGAGCTGATAAAGAGATACAATATTATGACCTCCGGCATGAATTGCGTGGTAATTGGCCGCAGCAATATTGTCGGAAGACCTGTGAGTATTTTACTTTCCCAGAAAGGTATGGATGCGACTGTCACAGTCGTCCACAGCCGTACAAAGAACATTAAAGATATTTTAAATAAGGCTGATATACTAATAGCGGCAATAGGGTCACCTGCTTTCGTTACTGAAGATATGGTAAAGCCGGGGGCAGTTGTTATTGATGTCGGTGCAACACGGGTTGCAAGTACTTCGACAAAATCGGGATATAAACTGGTTGGTGATGTTGATTTTGAGAAAGTTGCTCCAAAATGTTCATATATAACTCCGGTTCCGGGTGGTGTTGGACCGATGACAAGAGTATCGCTTCTGCGAAATACACTTATAGCAGCATCAAAAATCTGATAAAGCTGAGATTTATACTTTGTTAATTATCAGGGAACTCTACGCCGGTGAAGTATAGATCGAATCCACCTTTTCCTCCCGGCCTGTTGGATGAAAACATTATGAAGTAGTTTGTGAAATCCGGATGGTAGCCGATTACAGGTCGGTATTCGTCAGATGAGGTGTTTATCCCGGGACCAAAATTTACAGGGGAACTCCATTTGCCTCTCCTGAATGCTGAATAATACAAATCGTATCCTCCCAGGCCGCCAGGTCGGTTCGATGTAAATATCATTAATTTCTTGAACACAATCGGGCACTTATCGTCGCTGGCGCTGTTCACACTATCTGCTTTTGTCGAAGCTGAGAACTCAAGGCCAAGCCATTTAGAGATTTCCATCTCTGCTGGTCTCCTGTGAAGAAAAATATCGAAATTTCCATTTCTGTCAGATGTAAAATATGCTGTATCCATGTTAGAATCCAGACAAAAATAAGCATCATCAGATGTTGTATTGAATAGTTTAACCGGGAATGGACCCTCAACTGCCGGAAGTGTTGAAGAATACACCGGACGGTTCCTGACATAGAACAGATCAAGTTTTGCCTGCGAAGTTGCTGAAGAAAGGACCATATATTCATATCCGTCTGTTGAGCTGAAAAAACGGTAAGGTCCGAAATCATTTCCGGGTGTAACAGCTGTACTGATAAGTTTTCCCAGAAAAGCATCATTAGTTATCGCACATCCAAGTCCGAAGGCTCCTGTCGTTTGGTCGAAAATAAAAGAGATGATTGCCTGTTCAAGATCAAACTGTCCACCATTGCTTTTCCTGTTGCTTGAGAAAATAATTGGTGAATTTCCTGTTAACTGATACAAATCCGTATTATAGTCATCAAAGGCTGAGTTAATATCCAGCATATTGATAACTGTATCGGGGAAAGTTCCTGTCGGATATTTAACAGGATTCTCCTCTTTTTTACAGTCGGTGAGAAGTATTGGAATTAATAATATGCTAAAAACCATTATCACATAACAGCTGAATGATGATTTCCTCATATATATTAATTTTAATTATTGAATCGTTACAAATATATTAATATAAAATGAAAAACCGGGAGGTCGCCCGGTTCTTCTAAGGTAGAATTTAGGTTAATTCTAGGGTAAATAGGGTATGTTTATATAAAATATACTAGTTAACAGATAATAGATGATATTTTAATGCTTGAGGTTGCGTTGTAAGGTTAAAAAAAATTAAATTAAATTCAACTTACTTCTATAAATCAGTAGTTCAGGTGTTTAGAAAATAATTAAATTGTTGATAAATGGTACACCATTGTAAATGACCTTATTAAAATTAATATTAATTTTGTAAGCATATTTTTGTGAGCCATGGAAGATGATAAGTTTGGGTTTTCCTATGAGGAAGAGGTGAAACATGCTGTACAGAAGTTTGAGAGAATGAGAAAAAATAATGAAAGTTATTTTTTCGATGTGATCGAATTTGAGACAATTATTGACTATTATATCGAAAGCAATAATGCATCCAAGGCATTTGATGCTGCCACCCTGGCATCTGAACAACATCCGAATTCAGTATCAATACAATTAAGAAATGCGAGGGTATTACTTGACAAGGGAAGAGCAGTGGAAGCCCTCAGGTTACTTAAAAAACTTGAAAGCATAGAACCCGGAAACCACGAAATATTTATTGCAAAAGGTACTGCTCTGGGTATGCTTGGCGACATACAAGGCGCAAAAAAGATGTTCGATTATTCTCTCACTCTCGATTCTGAAGATGTGGAAAATATACTATTCTCTATAACTTCTGTTCTTCAGAATCTAAATTATTATGAGCATCTGATTCCTTATATGATGCGTTTAGTTCAGATGGAACCTGAATTTAAAGCTCACCTTTACGATCTTGCCTATGCCTACGAGAAGATTGAAGATTATGAGAACAGTATTATATATTATCTGAGATATCTTGAAGAAGAACCCTTTTCTGATAGTGCCTGGTATAACCTTGGTATAATTTATAATAAGCTGGACTTGTCTGAGAAGGCAATGGAAGCCTATGATTTTGCACTGGCTATTAATTCACAGAATACCTTTGCTTTATTCAATAAAGGAAATATCCTCAGTAATAACGAACGATATGCGGAAGCAATTCCTGTATATCATGAATATCTGGAAAACGAACCTGATAGTTTTGAGGCAATGACATATCTTGCCGAATGCTATGAAAAAACTGGTGAGGTTACTATGGCCAGAAAATATTACCAGGAAGCCATTGAACTTGCTCCTGATTTTGCGGATCCGTGGTTTGGATTGGGTATAGTAGCACTAAATACAGGTAATACTGATGACAGCCTGATATTTTTCAGAAAAGCTGTGCGCCTGGATGATGAAAACCCTGAAATCTGGTACCTGCTGGGAAAAGCTCATTATTCAAAAGGAGAGAAGAAGGCAGCATTAAGGTGTTTCAGGGAAGCGCTTAAACTTGATGCTTATTACGACGAAGTATGGGCTGACCTGGGAATATTGATACTTAAAGACGGACTTGTTGAAAGAGCTATTCCATACCTCGAACATGCCTATAAGATTACTGGAGATCTGCCAGGTATTAACTATCTGCTTTCATCGTTTTATATGCATACAGGAAATAATGAAAAAGCCTTTAAGCACCTGTCAATTGCATTAAATCTTGACAAAGATCTGTTTGCAGAATTTGAAGAAATTTTTCCAAGGGAACGATTCCACAAGAAGATTAAGAAACTTCTTGAAGTGAATGGTCTGATCTCATAATCTAATTTTATTTAACCGTAAATGAATAATATCCTTCCCTTTTTGCCTGAAAGGCCCTTAAAGCCAAGAAATTCAGGTCTGACAATGGTTATGGACAAAGGTCTGAGCATAAGAGAGGCAGAAGACTTTATGTCAATAGGCAGTGAGTATACTGATTATGTTAAACTTGGTTTTGGGACTTCACTTGTAACACCCGGATTTGAGAAAAAAATTGCCATTTACAAAAACGCCGGGGTAATTCCGTACTTTGGAGGAACTCTCTTTGAAGCATTTATCATTAGAGATATGTTCACAGAATTTATTGAATTCATTGATAAATATGAAATAGATATGGTAGAAGTTTCTGACGGTTCATATGATATTGATCATAAACAGAAACTTGATTATATAAGCAGGCTGGCAGAAAGAGGAACTGTGATTTCAGAAGTCGGTTCCAAAAAGAAAGAAGTAGTTTATACTCCGGAAGAATGGGTGGCAATGATGAAATCCGAGCTGAAAGCCGGTTCAGTTAAAGTTATTGCAGAAGCCCGGGAATCAGGAACTACCGGTATCTACAACGAGGATGGATCTATCAATAATAAAATTATCAGTGGCATTTCCGATCATGTAAAACTTGAAAATGTAATATGGGAGGCTCCGCTTAAATCACAGCAAGCATGGTTTATTAAGCATTTTGGGGCTAATGTCAATCTTGGAAATATTGCACCAAATGAGATTATTCCTCTTGAAACATTGCGTCTTGGACTTCGCGGAGATACATTTTTTCAGTTCCTGCCAGGTAATCTTTTTAAATAAGAATCATATATTTAAATATAATATCTTATAAATCAATATTTAGGAATGAGAAAATTTGGCCTCATAGGATATCCTCTGGGACATTCTTTCTCAAAGAAATATTTTACTGAAAAGTTCATTACTGAGCATATTTCTGATTGCTCTTATGAAAACTATCCACTTACCAGTCTTACCCAGCTTAATAGTCTGATATCCGAAGAAGCAGAACTCTGCGGTTTAAATGTCACAATTCCTTATAAGTCAGAGGTAATCAGGTTACTTGACAGGATATCACCTGAAGCAATGGAAATTGGTGCAGTGAATGTGCTGAAAATTTACAGACAGGAAGGAGATATAATTTTATCCGGATTCAACAGTGATGTTACCGGGATCAGAGATTCTCTTTTGCCTTATATAACAGATAGTACTAAGAATGCCATTGTCCTTGGAACCGGTGGAAGTTCAAGAGCTGTATGCTGGATGCTCAAAAAGCTGGGATTAAATGTTAATGTTGTTTCAAGAACAGCCCGAACTGGTTTTATTACCTACTCTGATATAGATTCGCATTTGCTCAGCATGACTGATGTTATAGTCAATACCACGCCTCTGGGAATGTTCCCCGATATTGAAAGCAAGCCCGAAATAAATTACAAATTATTGAATAATAAACACATCTTATTCGACCTTGTATATAATCCTGAGCTTACAACATTTCTTAAAATGGGAGCAGAGCAGGGATGTACAACAATCAGCGGGATAAAAATGCTCCATTCGCAGGCAGAAAGAGCCTGGGAGATCTGGAACAATGATAGCTTGTAGATTTAGATTACGTGAGCCGTGAGCCGTGTGTCGAATACTATCCGTCAATCGTTCTTCTCGCACCTTTTCTTCTGACCCAGTATCGTGGATCGCATTCAACACATTCCTGTTTCCAGTAACCAGGTGTAACAAATGATCCTTCCCTTGTTTTAAGCAGCCGTTCATATATTGCAAATACATGATTAAACAGTAGATCAGTTACACCTATCGTATATTTAGGTTCCCCGCCATCACTATCTGCAGGCTCCTGCATCTCTTTTACTTCCAGATTATTAAAGCTTAATAAATCACTCAGAAAGGCAACCCTTTCAAGTGAGGCACCTGTTTCAATGATAGTGCACCTAACGCCATCTATCTCGCTTACAATATGTTTTGCATTATTTATGGCCATATCTTTTATTTTAACCTTAACCTTAACCTTAACCTTAACCTTAACCTTAACCTTAACCTTAACCTTAACCTTAACCTTAACCTTAACCTTAACCTTAACCTTAACCTTTCCTAGACTCCAAAACTTAAATTCTTTATAACCTCAAAAATGAAGCTGGCAAAACCGGTAACAAATATACCTGCCACACAAAGTCCCAATGCAAACCGTGTCGGAAAGTCACTTCTGAATTTATCAATAGGTGTATCACTCTTGTTTATAAACATTGCTTTGACTACAAGAAGGTAATAAAACAGTGAGATGATTGTATTTAAGACGGCAATCAGTACAAGAAGATAAAAACCTTTCTGGGCAGCTGCTGTGAAAAGGAAGAATTTTCCAAAAAAACCTGCAACAGGAGGAATGCCTGCAAGTGAAAACAATGCGAGAGTCATAATCAGGCTTAATCCGGGATTTGTATGATAGAGACCGTTATAATCATCAATATTCTCTTTACCGGTTCTGTTGGATATCGCTATAACCACTCCGAAAGCTCCCAGATTGGAAAATATATATACCAGTATGTAATAAATCACAGAAGCCATTCCAAGCTGGTTTCCGCCTATTAAACCAAGAAGGATATATCCTGCCTGTGAAATCGAAGAAAATGCCAGGAACCGCTTCAGATTCTGCTGGCGGATGGCAAATAAGTTAGCAACGGTCATTGTTAGTATCGATGTAACATAAATAGTCTTCTGCCATGTTGCCATAATCACAGGAAATACTGTAAACAACAAAATCATAAAAATAAAAACTGCAGCACCCTTCGATATAACTGAAAGATATGATGTTATATTTATCGGCGACCCTTCATATACATCAGCTGTCCAGAGATGGAATGGTACGATGGAAATCTTAAATGCCATACCTGCAAAAAAGAAGATGAAGCCCAGGATCTGAAGATTATCATTGGCAAAAAGTTTTGCGATTTCACTGAAATAGAAAGTGCCTGTTGTACCATATATCATCGATAAGCCGTATAAAAGAACTCCTGAAGATAGTGCGGATGATAAAATGAGTTTGATACCTGCTTCAGCGGATTTGTTATTGTAGCGGTCGAAAGCAGCCAGAGCTGCAATCGGAATTGTGGCCAGTTCAATTCCAATATAGAACATAAGAAAATGGCCTGATGAGATCATGAAATTCATACCTGTAAGAGTTGATAACAACAGTATAAAGTATTCGCTGATTTTCTCACTGTTCTCCTCTTTTTTCAGCCAGGTAACTGATTGAATGAACACAAGCAGTACACCTATGTTCAGAATATTCTTCATCAGCAATGTTGTTCCGGAGGAGATGTACATGCCTCCAAAAAGTGTTCCGGTCGGAGAGGGTAAGAATCCGATAATTGTAATAACTCCGAATAAAATGCATGAAAAGAGGCTTATACTACTCTTTTTATTAGCATCCCGGAAGATCTCAGCCATCAATACAAGAAGAGCTGCTGCAATCAGCAGAAGTTCATGCCGCATTATTGAAAAGGTTCCTAAGCTCATATTATAATATTATCCAAAACATTTATAATTAAATAATCTAAAATGGATTAAGAGCAATAATTTTATCAACTATCGGATGAAGGCTTGTGCCTATCATCGTGGAGAGCCAGAAAGGTGCAAGACCAATTGCAGCAACTGCTCCGATCAGCGTGACAACAGATATTTTCTCAAACCATTTCGCATCGGTGAGATGTTCGTGATGTTCATTTGTAGTCGGCCCAAGCAAGAGGATTGCAACGACTCTCAATATATAAACAGCTGTAATTACCATAGAGGAAACTGCCAGGATGGTAACAATTCTGTAAAAGAGCTCAGGATGCTGGAAAGCGCCGACGAAAATAGTCATTTCAGCTACAAATCCACTTAATCCGGGAAGTCCCAGTGAAGCAAGTCCGGCAATTACATAACAAACAGACAAAAATGGAATGACTTTCATTAATCCTCCCATTTCATTTATCATCCTGGTATGTGTCCGGCCATAGATCATCCCGATAAGAGCAAAGAAAAGAGCAGTCATTAAGCCATGTGAGATCATCTGGATAATCGCACCGTTCATAGCTGTCTGATTCATCATCAGCACTGCAAACAGCACCAGGCCGCAATGGCTTACTGATGAGTAGGCATTGATATATTTAAGATCTTTCTGGAAAATGGCCCCGAAAGCTCCGTACACTACGCTGATTGAGGTAAGAATTATGAATATCCATGATAATTCATGTGCTGCCTGAGGCATAAGGAATATTGCTACCCTGAATGCTCCGTATCCACCGAGTTTCATTAAAACGCCGGCATGGAGCATTGATACGGCAGTGGGAGCAGAGGCATGTCCGTCAGGCGACCAGGTGTGGAACGGAAACAGTGCTCCCAATACACCAAACCCGACAAATGTCAGAGGAAAAAACAGTCTCTGAGCTGGAAAAGGTATCGTTACCTTTGATATCTCAAGTATGTTAAAAGTGAGATTGCCACCATCCGGTGCAGAATTAAAGTATATTCCAAGCAGACCGACCAGGAGAAGTGCTGAACCTCCCATAAGCATAAGCGTCAGTTTCATTGCAGAATACTCTTTAGGACCAGTACCCCATATTCCAATCAGTAAATACATAGGTATTACTGCCAGTTCATAAAACAGGAACATTGTAAAGAGATCTATTGAAATAAAGAATCCGAAAACCCCTGTGGCAAGAAGAATCAGTGAAATAAAAAATTCCTTTGTAAGAAACTCTACTTCCCATGAAGCATAAATTCCTGCAAAAACTACAAGAGAAGTCAGCGATATCATTGCAACGGATATTCCGTCAACACCAACAGCATAATGAATATTAAGACTTTTATACCATAAATAGTCTTTAACAAACAACATTTCTTCAGTATTGCCGGAATGACGGGCAGACAGATAAAGGAAAACCAGAACAGCTGCCATTATTAATTGCAATCCCATCCCAAAAGCCGCTACCAGCCTCACATGACGGGTGTCTTTCAAAAAGAGTATACCAGTTATCGTCAATACCGGAATTACTACAAACAGGGTTAAAATATCCATATTAAATTCTCTTTATCTTGATAATCAATTATTTCCACAGGTAAATAAAAAGTATTGCCAGCATTATCGCTCCGGAAACAAAAACAAAAGCATATTTCTGTATCTGGCCGGACTGAAACGCTCTGATTCTGAAAGAAACTATTTGTGTCACATTTGCTATTGCATTCATAGTGCCATCAACAATATGCCTGTCGAACCATGCAACAGGTTCTGATATATACCGGAATATGATCTTCTTGGTAACAAAAAGATAAACTTCATCTATATAAAACTTGTTATAGGCCCATTTATAACTGTACCTGAAAGTTGCAGCAAGCTTATCAGGTATTGCAGTTTCCTTCCGGTACATAATGTAGGCGATTGCTATTCCAAGTAAACCAACAAGCACTGAAGGTATTGCAACAATAAGTTCAAGTTCTGTTTCAAAAGCTTTACCATCAGATGTGACAAGCTCATTAAAAGGAATAAATCCTGTTACAACTGATCCTATCGCGAGTATAATTAAAGGGATAGTCATTGTTGCAGGGGCTTCATGTGGAGTATGGTGGTAATGGGTTTCTTTTCCCCAGAAAATGCTGAAATAGAGCCTGAACATATAAAATGCTGTCAGACCTGCCACAGCATACTCTACAGCGAACAAGAGCTTATTGTGATGGAAAGCTGCAGCCAGTATCTCATCCTTGCTGAAAAAGCCTGATAATGGCGGAATTCCGGCAATTGTCAGACAGGCAATCAGAAAAGTTGCATGAGTAATAGGAAGAAATTTACGCAAGCCACCCATTTCAGTCATATAGTTACTGTGAACGGCGTGAATAATTGCTCCGGCTCCAAGGAAGAGCAAAGCCTTAAACATTGCATGAGTGAAAAGATGGAACATTGATGCCATATAGCCTAGTCCCTCGTGTCCACCATATCCTGAAACGCCAAGTGCAAGCATCATATAACCGATCTGTGACATTGTAGAGTAGGCAAGAACCCGCTTGATATCAGTTTGTGTGCAGGCAATTATTGCTGCAAAGAGTGAAGAAAATGCACCGACATATGCAACTACATTGAGAGCTATGGGGGCTGTAAGAGAATATATGGGGAACATTCTGGCAACCAGGTAAACTCCGGCAACTACCATTGTAGCAGCATGAATGAGAGCTGAAACGGGTGTCGGACCTTCCATTGCATCAGGGAGCCAGATATGGAAAGGGAACATTGCTGATTTACCAACACCTCCCAGATACACAAAGATCATTGACCACGTCATAACTGAAAGTCCAAGGAAAGCTACACGGCTACCCTGAGCCATTGCAGCACCGGCCGGATCAGTGAGTGTTACAAAATCAAAAGTTTTAGTGTTGAATGACAGTATCAGAATCCCGATCAGAAATCCAAAATCAGCAAACCGGGTGACTATAAATGCTTTTTTTGAAGCTCTTACTGCAGAAGGTTTCTGGTAATAGAACCCTATCAGAAGATATGATGATACACCTACCAGCTCCCAGAAAATGTACATCTGGAAAATATTTGTCGCCAGCACCAGTCCGAGCATTGAGAAACTGAATAGTGACAGGAAAGAAAAGAAACGCTCAAATCCTTTCTCTCCTTTCATGTATCCAAGACTATATATATGTACCATAAATGATACAGTGGAGATAACCACAAGCATCATTACAGAAATTGGATCAAGCAATATTCCTATGTTAATATGCAGTTTATCAGTTAGCTGAAGCCACACTGAATCGAATGCGGTGATCTTCTGATAAGCATCCTCGATCTTTTCACTCAGAAAAAAGTACCTGTAAGCAGTCAGATAGGATAGTACCGTGACTATTGCCAATCCTGTTGTACCTATTACACCTGAGAGTTTTGGAAAATACTTGTGACCGGCTAACCCCAGGAAAATGAACATGAGAAAGGGGATCAGAAGTATCCATATTGTATAACTGAAGTTTATCATATCTATGCTTCCTATATTTGTAATAATCAGAATTTCATTTCGTTAACATCTTCAACATTTATGGTTGTAAACCGCCTGTAGATATTAATTATTATTGCTATGGCAACAGCTGCTTCAGAGGCGGCAACAGCAATCACGAACAGGCTGAAAAACATTCCTTCAAGCTTATGAGGATAGAGATATCTGTTAAAAGCCAGGAAGTTAATGTTAACTGAATTTAATATTAATTCAACTGACATCAGTATAGTTATAAGATTACGGCGGGTAAGGAAACCGTAAACACCCGCAAAAAACATTACAGTAGCCAGGATTAAAAAATATTGAAGTGGGATACCTGTGTTCATATTTTTACTGATTATATGTTGGTGATTTGGTTTTGGCAGGTCCGGCTTTTTTTGCAACCACTATGGCTCCGATCATTGCAGCCAGAAGTAAAACTGATATAACTTCAAAAGGCAGAATATATCCGTCATATTCCACGGAAAGGAGACTCTTACCGATAAGCCTCATATCTACTTCTTTTGCAGCTTCTGCAGTTGCCGAAAACTTGTAATCCAGTATTGTGACTATTGACAGAATTGCACCGGCAATTGAAGCGATCGCTGAAAAAATATTTTTCTTCCATCCCAGTGATTCAAATTTCTGGCTGATATGACTGGTCAGAAGTATTGAAAAGATGATCAGAACTACAATACCTCCTGCATATAAAGTCAGCTGGATAGCCGCAAGAAACTGATAGTTCAGCATGAAATAAAGTCCGGAAGTAGAGACCAGAACAAAGAGAAGATATACTGCTGCCCTCAAAATTTTATGGCTCGTAACTGTCAGTACTGAAAAGACAATTATCATTGAGGCGAATAGAATAAACATTATCTGATTAGCGGTCATCACTCAACTCCTTTCATTAATTGTGAACCCGGTTTATTTAATTGTTTTATTAGTTGCGCTCTGTTAAATACTGCATGTTCAAATTTCTGTGAAAAAGCCAGCGCGTTAGAAGGGCATGTTTTGACGCATAATGCGCAGAAGGTACACATTCCCAGTCTGTAAATGTGCTTATCTATAATCCTCTTTTTCTTACCATCCTCAGTAACAATTGTTTTTGAGATTACCTCAATTGTCCCGTTTGGACAGTTTATTTCACAAATACCACATCCGGTGCATTTATGCTCATTTTTTTCGTTATGGGGCATAACTACTTCGCCTTTAAAGCGTTCGAACATGACAAGATCTTTCCTGTTATTCGGGTATTTCTGGGTCACAATCTTACCGGGACTGAAAAAGTATCCTGCTGTTACCTTCATTCCTTTCAGAAGTGACAAGACACCAAAAACTACTTCCTTTATATATTCTATTATACTTCTCATCCAGAGATATATATTTATAATTATAAACTACTAAAAATGCCAGCCCATAAGTACTAATAATGCCATTATCAATACATTGACAAGATTGATAGGCAAAAGGTATTTCCATTCAAGGGTCAGCAACTGGTCGATCCTGAGCCTTGGGAAAGTCCATTTATACAACATCATGATCCAGATAACAAAGAATGTTTTTCCAAAATACCATACTATCGGAGGAATGAAATCCATAATCCTGTTGAACCCTTCCCAGTTTCCTACATGAAATGGCATCCAGCCTCCAAGGAAAAGAGTAGCGGCTATCGAGGCAATGACAAACATATTGATGTATTCTGCAAGGTAGAAAAAGGCAAATCTGATCCCTGAATATTCAGTATGGTATCCTGCAGTAAGCTCAGACTCTGCTTCAGCAAGGTCGAAAGGACCACGGTTCGTTTCAGCAGTACCTGCAATAAGATAAATAACAAAAGCAATGACTGCTGAGATGTGTCCTTTGAAAATAAACCAGCCATCTCTCTGCGATTCAACAATTACCGAGAGTTGCATCGAACCGGCCAGGATAACAATAGTAACCAGCGCCAGACCTACTGATAATTCATAACTTACAATCTGAGCGCCACTTCTCATAGCACCAATAAGTGAATATTTGCTGTTGCTCGACCATCCTGCAAGAAGAACCCCTACCACGCTCATTGAGGATACTGCCATAATGTAAAATATACCAATATTGAAGTCTATGGCAAGCATTCCCGCTCCAAACGGAATAGCTGCAATAGTCATGAAGTTGACAATTATTACAATGTATGGTGCAAGGTTAAACAGGAAATTATCGGCATTTTTTATTGGAATAAGTTCCTTGAAAAGGAGCTTGACAAGATCGGCGATGGTCTGGAATATCCCATAGGGACCTATCCTGTTCGGTCCAAGCCTGTTCTGGATAAATGCACAAACTTTTCTTTCGGCATAAACCAGGAAAAGCCCAATGACTGCATAAAACAACAGGAAAACAATTCCGATAATCACCATCTCAGTGACAGTAACCCAGAAGGGAGACATTGAACCTTTAAGCGATTTGTCAATGGCTTCTGTCAGCACCGAAAAATCGTATATGAATTTCCACCAGGGTTCTTTCAGTGAACTTATGGAATTTGCAGCAATATCAAGTAGCATATTTTATTTCTTTAATTTTCTCTTTTCTGTTTTCCGGTTTCCTGCGCCCTGCGCCCTACCTGTCTATATCTGGTATTACAAAATCAAGAGAGCCTGCTATGGCAACAAGGTCGGCAATCTTGAAATCTTTTGTTATTTGATTAAGGACGCCAAGATTTGAAAAGTTGGGCGACCTGAATTTCACTCTGTAAGGATTCTTATTTCCATCGCTTATCAGAAACATTCCCAATTCACCTCTTGCAGTTTCAACTCTCTGGAAATATTCCCCCTCTGGAACCTTGATCACAGGCTTCATCTTAACTGCATAGGGACCTTCAGGTATATTATCGATGAGTTGATCTATTATATTCATCGATTCACGCATCTCTTCGACTCTTGCAAGATATCTGTGGTACGTATCACCCTCAGTATAAAGGACTTCATTGAATTTCACCCTGTCATAGGCGCTGTATGGCTCATGCTTCCGGACATCGCATGAGAAACCCGACGCTCTGCCTGACGGTCCTGTAACGCCAAATGAAATGGCATCTTCAAGTGAAAGTGTCCCTATTCCCAGACTTCTCTCCCGGAAAATCACATTTCCTGTGAGAATGGCATCATATTCAGGGAGGACTTTTCTGAAATATTTTATGAAATCCTTTACCCTTTTCTGGAAATTTGGGTGTATGTCGTACATAAGACCACCCGGACAGTTATAGCTGACTATCATCCGTCCTCCGGTTGTCTCTTCAAATATATCGAGTATCATTTCCCTGTCGCGCAATCCGTAGAAGAAACATGTCTGTCCTCCCATGTCCATTCCATATGAGGCCCAGAAAAGCTGATGTGACTGGATACGGCTGAGCTCCGACATGATTGTGCGGATTACCTTTATCCTGTCCGGAATTTCAACCTCAAGAGCCTTTTCAACTGCAAGACAAACAACCTCATTATTCATATGGGCAGAAAGGTAATCCATCCTGTCGGTAAGATGAATTATCTGGGGGTAGGTGATGCTTTCGCACATCTTTTCGATTCCCCTGTGTATATATCCGATATGAGGCTCTACATTTTTTACAATCTCCCCCTTAAGGGATACTACAAGCCTCAAAACACCATGCGTCGACGGGTGTTGAGGACCCATGTTAATAAAATATTCTTCCTGCTCGTCAACAATAGGATTTTTTACCTGTTCTTCCATAAATTACTTGGTAACAATATTAATATCATCAACATAGTCTTTTCTTAACGGGAATCCCCAGGAATTGTCGAGAAACAGACGCCTTAGATCAGGATGGTTCGTAAATTTAATCCCCAGCAGATCATATACTTCTCTTTCATGAAAGTCTGCAGTCATCCAGATATCGGCTACTGAGTCGAGCTGCGGGTGTTCCCTGTCGGAAGTCCTGGTCTTTAATACGATGACATGATTATAGATTGTCGAACGAAGGTGATATACCACTCCAAGGTCTTGCCCGTAGTCAACTCCTGAAAGACAAAAAAGGAAATCAAATTTGCCCTCTTCTCTTTCCCTCAGTTGTTTTGCAAGCGAATATAACTTTGATGAAGGCACTGTGACCTCCGTATATTGTTTTCCTTCTTTAATTTCCAGATCCTTGTCAATTGATTTGACAAATTCCACTAATTCTACTTTATTCATTGATTATCAGATTGATGAATAATGTTGCCTGTTATTTGTAGTCGTGAGAAGCATTTCTCAGCTTTCTTGACTTTATTGTTTGTGTCTCAATCATACGCTGAAGCTGAAGCATGCCGTACAACAAAGCTTCAGGTCTGGGAGGGCATCCGGGTACGTAAACGTCTACAGGAATAACATGTTCAACACCCTTGACCACACAATAGGAGTTAAGGAAAAATGGACCTCCGGATACTGCGCATGCACCCATTGCAACAACATATTTTGGTTCTGACATCTGATCATAGAGTCGTTTTAAAACCGGTGCCATTTTGTTAACTATAGTACCGGCTACAACAATTACGTCTGCCTGTCGCGGGCTGGCCCTGTAGACTTCCATGCCGAATCTTGCGAAATCGTGCCTGGGAGCACCTGTCTGCATCATTTCAATGCCGCAACAACTGGTTGCAAAGGTCAGAGGCCACAGGGAGCTTTTCCTTCCCCAGTTTATAACGTCGTCAATAGTTGTAAGAAGAACATTGGATCCGGATTCCCTGAGCAGTTCCAGGCTTTCATTATCACCGAACTCTTCATATTTCATTCCTTTTATTCCCATATCAACGCATGTTTTTTCCAGGCATATAAAAGTCCCAAGCCCAGTATGAAAAAGAAAATAACAATTTCAACAAAAGCAATCATTCCCAGCTCCTTCATTACAACAGCCCATGGAAATACCAGAACTGTCTCAACGTCAAACACGAGAAAGAGAATTGCAAAGAGGTAATAACCTACATTAAACTGAAGCCAGGTTACGCCCTGGGTAGGTATGCCACACTCGTACGGATCAAACTTCTGTGGGTTTGTCGATTTGGGAGCAACGATCCCGGAAAAGACAGGAATTACCCCTACAAAGAGGACACCCACAAGGAAAAATAATACTAACCATTCATTGCTCATGGAACAAGATATTAGGGTAATTTAAAGATGCACAAAAGTATTATAAAAATTGATTATTGTTAAAAAATTAACAGCAAATTAAGGTGATAATTATCACAAATGTAAGTTTTCGGTTGCTTACAAAAAAATCTCATCCGGATACTCAATGTCTGCAAGGAACAAGCCCTTTGCCGGAGCTGATCTCCCCGCACTGCATCTGTTCCTGGCCAGAATTATTTCTTCAAATTCATCCGGACTCATTTTGCCTGATCCGACTTCAATCATAGTTCCAACAATAGCTCTTACCATATTCCGGAGAAAGCGGTCAGCCTTGATTGTAAATACCAGCCGGGTTCCTTCCACTTTCCATGTGGCTTCATAAATTTTACACAGATTGGTTTTTGTATTGGAATGAAGCTTGCTGAAACTTGTGAAATCAGAATGATTAAATAATATCGCTGCTGCTTCATTCATCTTGTCAATATCAATGTCACTGCCAAGGTACCAGCTTGAACTATCGAAGAACGGATCTTTTTTCCTTGAGACATAATATCTGTAAGTTCTTGAAAGTGCACTGAATCTTGCGTTGGCATCAGGTAATACCTTCCTTATTGAATTAACTGATATATCTTTGGGCAGGTAACTGTTTAGTTTATAAACCAGGTTCTTAGATGAATCAAGATCAGGTGAAATGCTCTCAAAATGAGCACAAAAAACAAGGGCGTGAACGCCTGTATCAGTTCTTCCGGCACCAATTGTTGAGATTCCTTCGCTGAGAACTGTGCTCAGAGCCTCATCCAGAATCTTCTGAACTGTGACAGAGTTGGGCTGTATCTGCCAGCCATGATAGGATGTCCCTTTGTATGAGATAAATATGAAGTATCTGGTTTTCACAAAATTGTTTCTGTAAAAATATAACTATTCAGGTAATCTACCCCTAAATCCCCCAGGGGGGACTTACCGAAATCCGAAGACTTGTAAAGCCCCCCTCGGGGGGTTGCCTGCCTGCCGGTAGGCAGGGGGGTAAAAAAACTGGGAGAATGAAGAGAGGCTACTCATTTTGAGATGGGCCTCCCTTATATCATGAAAAATCAGATCATCTTAATTTTGAGCCTTTTGTTGCAAAAAAGACAAGATAGACGTAATAAAGGAACATCAGGCTTACGGCAATAATCACCGAGCCTGTTACAGCCTGTATTTTACCCATGACCAGGGATGAGATAGAGGCTCCGATAACCGAAGTTGCAATAACACCTGAAGCAACCTTTGCATGTGGTCCCAAATCTTCGAGTGCAAGGTTGTAAATAACCGGCCACATTATCGAATGGAATAATCCAATAGCCAGGAATAAC
>Ga0208980_10000679_pt1 | contig 19676 bp, 19 predicted proteins | sample WetSurMetagenome_3_FD_187993 | JGI IMG/M metagenome (GOLD analysis project Ga0208980, IMG submission 187993) | Wetland microbial communities from Twitchell Island in the Sacramento Delta, sample from surface sediment Aug2011 Site A1 Bulk (version 2) | ecosystem: Environmental > Aquatic > Marine... | reverse complement strand
GGCTGCGCGGTGCAGATCGAGACGGCCAGCGGGCCGGCGATGAAGCGGGTCTGCGTCGACGGCCCGGTGTTCGACGGCTACCAGGCGTTCCCGGCGGCCAACGGCTGACGGATTCGAGGGCCGCTGATGGTTCGATACGCCGCTGCGCGGCTACTCACCACGAACGGTCAAGGGTCCGTTCGCCCTGAGTAGCCCGCCGTCAGGCGGGCGTATCGAAGGGCGGGAGCTGCGGGCGACCGACCTCCTAGAAGTTCTCGTCGTCCTCGTTGACGAGCCCGACGCGCTGCACCAGCGAGCTCGTCTCCATCACCTGCTGGCCGTCCACTGCGCCGCGCGACGGCGCGCCGGCGTTCTCGGTGCCGAGCTTGACCATCAGCCTCACCTCGTTCGCCGAGTCGGCGTTGGCGAGCGCGTCCTCGTAGGTGATCTCGCCCTGCCGGTAGAGGTTATAGATGCACTGGTCGAAGGTGATCATGCCGTGCTCGGTCGAGCGCTTCATGAGGTCCTTCAGCTTGTGGATGTCGCCCTTCTTGATGAGGTCAGAGGCGAGCGGGGTGTTGATCAGGACCTCGACCGCCGCGCGCCGGCCGCTGCCGTCCGACTTGCGGATGAGGCGCTGCGCGACGATCGCCCGCAGGTTCAGCGACAGGTCCATCAGGATCTGGTCGCGCGCGTCCTCGGGGAAGAAGTGCAGGATGCGGTCGAGCGCCTGGTTCGCGTTGTTGGCGTGCAGCGTGGTGAGGCACAGGTGGCCGGTCTCGGCGAAGGTGATCGCGTACTCCATCGCGTCGCGGGTGCGCACCTCGCCGATCAGGATCACGTCCGGCGCCTGGCGCAGGGTGTTCCTGAGCGCGACGCCGTACGACTCGGTGTCCATGCCGATCTCACGCTGCGTGACGATGCAGCCGGCGTGCGCGTGCACGAACTCGATCGGGTCCTCGATGCTGATGATGTGCCCCGAGGAGCTGCGGTTGCGGTAGCCGACCATCGCGGCCAGCGAGGTCGACTTGCCGGTGCCGGTCGCGCCCACGAAGAACACGATCCCGCGCTTGGCCATCGCCAGGTCCTTGAGGACCGGTGGCAGGTTCAGCTCCTCGAAGTTCGGAATGCGCGACTCGATGCGGCGCAGCACCATGCCGATGTCGTCGCGCTGGAAGAAGGCGCTGACGCGGAACCGTCCCGCCTCCTTGCTCGAGATCGCGAACTGGCACTCCTTGGTGTCGAGGAACTCCTGACGCTGCTCCGGGTTCATGATCGAGAGCACGAGCTCGCGCGTCTGCCGGCTGTTGAGCGGCGTCTTGCTCACCGGCGTGATGACGCCGTTGACCTTCAGGGCCGGCGGCATGTCGGTGGTGATGAAGAGGTCCGAGGCCTTCTTCTGCGCCATCATGTTCAGCAGGTCAGTGAATTCCATCGCTCTGCGCTCCCGTGACGAACCGACCTAGCGGAACAGGTCCTTGTTGACGGCGCGGACCCGCGCCTCCGCCTTCGCGACCAGACTCTTGCGCACAATGTCCTGCAGGCACTGGTCGAGCGTCTGCATGCCGTTGGCCTGGCCGGTCTGGATCGCCGAGTACATCTGCGCGACCTTGTCCTCGCGGATCAGGTTACGGATGGCGGGTGTCGCGATCATGATCTCGTGCGCCGCGATGCGCCCGCCGCCGGTGCGCTTGAGCAGCGTCTGCGAGATGACCGCGCGCAGCGACTCCGACAGCATCGAGCGCACCATCGACTTCTCGCCCCCGGGGAACACGTCGATGATGCGGTCGATGGTCTTGGCGGCGGAGCTCGTGTGCAGGGTGGCGAACACCAGGTGGCCGGTCTCCGCCGCCGTCAGCGCGAGGCGGATGGTCTCGAGGTCGCGCATCTCGCCGACCAGGATGATGTCCGGGTCCTCGCGCAGCGCCGACCGCAGCGCCTCCGCGAACCCGTGGGTGTCGCGGTGGATCTCGCGCTGGTTGATCAGGCACTTCTTGCTCTGGTGCACGAACTCGATCGGGTCCTCGATGGTGAGGATGTGCGCGTACTCGTGCTCGTTCTTGTGGTCGATCATCGCCGCCAGGGTGGTCGACTTGCCCGAGCCCGTCGGCCCGGTGACGATCACGAGTCCGCGCGGCTGGTCGACGATCTGCTTGAAGACCTGCGGCGCCTCGAGCTCGTCGAGGGTCAGGACCTTCGAGGGAATGGTGCGGAACACGCCCGCCGCGCCGCGGTCCTGGTTGAAGGCGTTGACGCGGAAGCGCGCGAGGCCGGGGATCTCGAACGAGAAGTCGACCTCCAGCAGCTCCTCGTAGTCGCGGCGCTGCTTGTCGTTCATGATGTCGTAGATCAGCGCGTGCACCTCCTTGTGCTCGAGCGCCGGCACGTTGATCCGCCGGATGTCGCCGTCGACGCGGATCATGGGGGGCAGCCCCGCCGAGAGGTGGAGGTCAGACGCCTTGTGCTTGACGCTGAACGCCAACAGTTCCGCAATATCCACGATGCCAACCTCCCTTAAGGCTGCGTACCGGGCCGCCGTGCGCCCGCGCCCGTCCCCGGCTTCCCGGGCAACGGCCAAAGTGTAATAGGCATTTCGTTCCGATGCGTGAGCTCTCGAGCAGGCTTCTGGCGGTGCAGGCGCGGATCGCGAGCGCTGCGGCGAGCGCCGGCCGCCCCGCCGCCGCCGTGCGGCTGCTCGCGGTCAGCAAGACCCGCCCCGCGGAGGACGTCCGCGCCCTGTACGCGGCAGGCCAGCGCGCGTTCGGCGAGAACTACGTCCAGGAGGCGGAGGCCAAGATGGCCGAGCTCGGTGACCTCGCGATCGAGTGGCATCACATCGGGCGCATCCAGAACAACAAGACCCGCGTCATCGCCGAGCGGTTCCAGTGGGCTCACGGGGTCACCGACGAGCACCAGGCAAGGCGCCTCAGCCAGCAGCGGCCACCGGGGCTGCCCCCGCTCGACGTCTGCATCCAGGTCAATGTCAGCAACGAGGCCACGAAGGCCGGTGTTGCGGTTGCCACGCTAGAGCCCCTCGCGCAGGCCGTCGCCGCGCTTCCCAACCTGCGCCTGCGCGGATTGATGGCGATCCCCGAGCCGGCCACCGACGTGGCGGCCCAGCGCCGTCCGTTTCGCGCCCTGCGCGAGCTGAGTGATCGGCTGCGCGCCGGGGGACTTGAGCTGGACACCCTGTCCATGGGCATGTCGGACGACCTCGAGGCGGCCATCCTCGAGGGCGCCACCATCGTGCGCGTCGGCACGGCCCTGTTCGGTCCACGCCCGGCCAAGCCACCGGGCTGAGGGCAGCGGACCGGCCGGGCAGTTGCGGTAGACTCCACGGCGTCCTTCGTTCCACGGCTTCGCCATGACCCAACCGACCATCGCCTTCATCGGCGCCGGCCACATGGCCGGCAGCCTCATCAACGGCTTGACCAGCGACGGCTACGACCCGACCTGCATCGTCGCGTCGGACACCAACCCGGACGCGCTCGCCGCCATGGCCCGGCGCACCGGCGTGCGCACCACGGCGGACAACGCGGTCGCCGCGGACTCGGACGTCGTCGTCCTGGCCGTCAAGCCGCAGACCCTGCAGGGCGTGGCGCGGGAGATCGCGCCCGTGGTTCAGCGGCGCCGGCCGCTGGTGATCTCGATCGCCGCCGGCATCCGCGAGGACGCCCTCGAGGACTGGCTCGGCGACGGTGTCGCCCTCGTGCGCACCATGCCCAACACCCCGGCCATGATCGGCGCCGGCGCGACCGTGCTGCACGCCGGCTCCGGCGTCACGGACGCGCAGCGCGACACGGCCGAATCGATCCTGCGCGCCGTGGGGCTGACCCGCTGGGTCGACGACGAGGGCCTGCTCGACGCCGTCACCGCCCTGTCCGGCAGCGGTCCGGCCTACTTCTTCCTCGTGATGGAGGCGATGGAGGCGGCGGCGATCGAGCTGGGCATCCCGCGCGGGACCGCGCGCCTGCTGACGCTCCAGACCGCACTGGGGGCGGCCCGGATGGCGATCGAGAGCGACGAGGAGCCGGCCACGCTGCGCCGGCGCGTCACCTCGCCGGGCGGCACCACCGAGCGCGCGGTCGCCGTGTTCGAGGACGGCGGCCTGCGCGGGCTGTTCGCCAGCGCGCTGACCGCGGCCCGCGACCGCTCCGTCGAGCTGTCGCGGCTGCTGGGGGGCGGGTGATGCTGGACAGCAGCTATCTGACCAACCCCGCGGTCTTTCTCGTCCAGGTGGTGTTCGGCCTCTACGTCCTGGTCGTCGTGCTGCGCTTCCTGCTGCAGCTGCTGCGCGCCGACTTCTACAACCCGGTCTCGCAGCTGGTGGTCAAGCTGACGACCCCCGTGCTGCGGCCGCTGCGGCGGGTGATCCCCGGGGTCTGGGGGCTGGACCTCTCGTCGCTGCTGGTCGCCTGGGTACTCACTGCGATCGAGCTCTCGCTGATGGCGGTCCTGGTCGGCGTCGACTTCCACCCGCTCGCCCCGTTCGCCTGGGCGATCGCCGAGCTGGTGGCCCTGGTGCTCAACATCTTCCTGTTTGCGATCGTGGTGCAGGCGATCCTGAGCTGGGTGAGCACCGGCCGCCACAGCCCGGCCGGCGCCGTGCTGGACAGCCTGACCGCGCCGGTGCTGCGGCCGCTGCGCCGGGTCATACCGGCCGTCTCCACCCTCGACCTCACGCCGATGGTGGCGGCGATGGGCCTGGTGCTGCTCAAGATGCTGGTCCTGCCCCCGCTCGACGCCCTGACGCGCAACCCCTTCTGATGCCGGCGTGGTGCCGCTGGGACGGCGAGGACCTCGTCCTCGCCCTGCGCGTGCAGCCGCGCGCGAGTCGCGACGAGCTCGCCGGACCGCACGGCGAGCGCTTCCGCGTGCGCCTCACCGCCCCGCCCGTGGACGGCAAGGCCAACGCCCACCTGCTGCGCTTCCTGGCCGACTGCTTCGGCGTGCCGGCGGCCGATGTCCGCCTCGAACGGGGCGAAAACAGCCGCGACAAGCAGGTCCGGATCCGCCGCCCGGGGCGCATTCCGCCGGCCCTCGGCGAAACCTGAGGTCGATTCGGCAAATTTTTTAGAAAGGCATTGAATTATTTGGAAAACTATTCTATCAATGTAGCGGTCTCCTGAGATCCGGATCGTGACGACACCCAGCCGGCTTCCGCAGCAGCTCGACAGCTACGACGAGTGGAAGCGGCGCCTCGTCGCCTACGTGGCCCGGCTCCAGCCGTGGCTGCAGAAACTGGGCCTCTACACCGCCGAGGCGCACCGCGCGATCCAGCGCAGCCTCGACCTCCTGGGAAAGGACCGGATCACCGTCGCGGTGGTCGGCGAGTTCTCCCGGGGCAAGACCGAGCTGATCAACGCCCTGTTCTTCCCGGACTACGGTTTCCGGCTGCTGCCCACCGACGCCGGCCGCACGACCATGTGCCCGGCCGAGCTGTTCCACGACCCCAAGGCAGCGAAGCCCTACCTGCGCCTGCTCCCGGTCGAGACGCGGCTGGACGACGTCTCGCTCGCCGACCTGCGCCGGACGCCGTCGCGCTGGGTGGAGTACGAGCTCGACCTGTCCGAGCCCGAGCACGTCGCCGAGGTCATGCGCGAGCTGACCGCCACGCGCCACGTGTCGCCGGCCGAGGCGGTCCAGCTCGGCCTGTTCCACCCGCGCCTGGCCGAGGAGGACCTGTCGGGACGGCTCGGCATCGTCGAGATCCCGCGCTGGCGCCACGCCCTGATCAACATCCCCCACCCGCTGCTGCAGCGCGGGCTGACGATCCTCGACACCCCCGGTCTCAACGCCATCGGCCACGAGCCGGAGCTGACCTACCAGCTGCTGCCGTCCGCCCAGGCGATCCTGTTCATCCTCGCCGCGGACACGGGCGTCACCCGCTCCGACCTCGAGATGTGGCAGCAGTGCGTGCGCGGTCCCAAGCGCGGCGACAACGGCCTGCTCGTGGTGCTCAACAAGACCGACACACTCTGGGACGAGCTGCGCACCCCGCTCGAGATCGAGCGCACGATCGCGCGGCAGCGCCGCGACGTCGCGCGCCTGCTCAACCTGGACGTCGAGCGCATCTTCCCCACCTCGGCCCAGAAGGGCCTGCTCGCACACCTGACCGGCGACACCCTGCTCGCCCACCGCGCCGGCCTGCCGGCGCTCGAGTACGCCCTCGGTGCGCGCGTCCTCGCCGCCAAGCACGAGATCGTCCGCAACGAGGTGGCGCGCGACGTCAGCGACGCGCTCGAGACGGTGCGCTCGATCCTGAGCGCGAAGCTGTCGTCGACGCGCCGGCAGTACGCGGAGCTGGCGGAGCTGGAGGGCCAGAGCGAGAGCGCGATCTCCCAGCTGTACCGGCGGGCGCAACGCGACAAGGAGGCCTACGAGGCCAACGTCAGCATCCTCGAGCAGCAGTCGACCACCTTCCGGGAGCACACGCAGCAGCTCGTCGCGGCGCTCGACCCGCAGCGCCTCGAGGCCATGTTCGACACCGCCCGGCGGGAGATGACCGGCGCCTGGACGACGCACGGCCTGAACGACGCGATGCGCACGCTCATCGACGAGCTGCGGGGCACGATGCGCGCGGTCAACGACCAGACCCACGAGGCCCGCAAGCTGCTGCGGGCGCTGTACCGCCGCTTCCAGGTCGATCACGGCGTCGAGGTCTCGCTGCCGACGATGTTCTCGCTCATGAAGCACCAGGTCGAGCTCGACCTGCTGCACAAGGAGGCCGAGGCCTTCCGGCGCAGCCCGAAGACCCTGCTGATGGAGCAGCACTTCGTGGTGCGGCGCTACTTCCGGACCATCATCACGAGGGCGCGCGAGATCTTCGGCAACGCCAACGACGAGGTGTCGCGCTGGCTGGAGATCGCGCTCGAGCCGCTGCAGCACGCGATGCGCAACCGCCGCGAGGGCCTGCTGCGCCAGGTCGAGGACCTGCGCGAGGCCGGCCGGTCGCGCAGCGAGCTGAAGCAGCGGCTCGCCGCGCTCGCCTACGACGTGCGCGTGCTCGCCCACCAGGGCCGCGTGCTCGACAAGGTGCAGCGCCGCCTCGAGCGGATCTGCGCCGCGCCCGCCACCCCCCGCGCCGACGAGCAGGACGGCGCGCAGCCCCGCCCCGCCACCGCCTGAGCGCCCCCGCGCCGGCCCGGCCGGTGTTCTATAGTTGACCCGAACGCCCGACAGAGGCGCAGGGGCTGAAGAAACCTTCAGCCGCCCCGTCCGTCGCGACGGCTGCGACAGGATCAACGGCACACAGAGGAGAACACCGATGAGGACACGGATGCTGCCGGCGCTGCTCGCCCTTCTGGCCGGCCTCGGCCTCGGGCCCGCGCTGGCCGAGAACGCCACGAAGATCCCCGGCTACACCATCCACCACAACGCCATCACCACCGACCAGCTCGCCCCCGACGTGGCGCGCAGCTACGGGATCCAGCGCAGCCGCAACCGCGGCCTGCTCAACGTCAGCGTCATCAAGGACGTGCCCGGCACCACCGGTACGGCCGCGACCGCGACGGTGAAGGCGACCTCTCGCAACCTGCAGGGCTTGATCCGCGAGCTCCCGATGCGCGAGGTGCGGGACGGGACGGCGGTGTACTACCTCGGCGAGTTCCCGGTCGAGCACCAGGAGACGCTGAGCTTCACGGTGCAGGTAAGGCCGCAGGGCGAGACGACGAGCTACACCGCGGAGCTGAGCCAGGAATTCTTCACGCGGTGACGCCGGGCGCCTAACCGAGCGCCGCCCACAGGGTCCACAGCCCGAACAGCAGCACCGCGCCGCCCGCGACCTGGCGCACCCGCGCGTCGCGGGCCAGGCGTGCGATCGCGCCGGCCGCCACCCCCATGAGCAGCAGGTTGGGCAGCGTCCCGAGCCCGAAGGCCAGCATGAGCGCGGCGCCTTGCCAGGCGCCGCCCGACGACACCGACCACACGAGCGTGCTGTAGACGAGGCCGCACGGCAGCCAGCCCCAGAGCAGGCCAAGCGCCAGGGCCTGGCCGGGGTGCCGCACCGGCATCAGCCGCCGCCCATAGGGCTCGAGCCGCCGCCACAGCACGCCGCCCGCCCGCTCGAGCCGGCCGAGCCCGACCCACCAGCCGGCGAGGTAGAGCCCCATCGCCACCATGAAGAGGCCCGCGAGACCCAGCAGGACACGCTGCGCGGTCTGCACGGGCATCAGCTGCGCGATCAGCATCCCGGCCCCGCCCATGATCGCGCCGCCCAGGGTGTAGCTCGCGATCCGGCCCCCGTTGTAGGCGAGGAGGAATGGCAGCGTGGCGCCGACACCCTGGCGGCGCTCGGGCGGCAGACCGAAGGTGAGGGCGGCGACGATCCCGCCGCACATGCCCACGCAGTGCACACCGCCGAGCAGGCCGACGACGAAGGCGCTCGCGAGGGTCGGCCAGTCGATCACGCCGGCACCTCGGCGGCGCGCTGCAGCGTGCCGCGGCGCTGCAGCCAGCCCAGCACCCAGAGTCCGGGGAGCGCGGCGAGGGCGCAACCCACGAAGAACGTCGTCCAGCCGAGCTCCGCCGCCAGCCAGCCGGTCGGCGCGGCCGCCAGCACCCGCGGAATCCCCATCAGGCTCGACAGCAGGGCGTACTGGGTGGCGGTGAAGCGCCGGTTGGTGAGCGTCGCCATGAAGGCGACGTAGGCCGAGGTGCCGAGCCCGCTGCTCAGGTTCTCGAAGGCGATCACGGCCGTGAGCGCGCCGAGGTCCGGCCCCGCCACGGCCAGGATCACGAACGCCGCGGTCGACAGCGCCTGCAGGACCCCGAAGCCCCAGAGCGCGCGGACGATCCCCAGGCGCAGGATGAGGACCCCGCCGGCCAGCCCGCCGAGCACCGTCGCCCAGAAGCCGAACAGCTTCACCACCGTACCGATCTCGGTCTTCGTGAACCCGACGTCGAGGTAGAAGGGCGTCGTCATGTGGGCGGCCATGGCGTCGCCGATCTTGTAGAGCAGGATGAAGAGCAGGATGACGACGGCGTCGGGCCGCTGGAAGTAGTCGACGAAGGGGTCGACCACGGCCTCGCGCAGCGAGCGCGGGTGCCCGGCGGGGGCGCCGGGCTCGGCCGCGAGCAGCGTGGTCGCGACCCCGACCAGCATGCAGCCCGCCATGAACAGGTAGACCTTGGGGAAGGCCCAGTGGTCGGCGAGGATCAGGCCGCCACCGGACGCCAGCAGCATGCCCAGGCGGTAGCCGTTCACGGCGAGCGCGGCGCCGAGACCCTGCTCGTCGTCGGCGAGGACCTCGCGCCGGTAGGCGTCCACGACGATGTCCTGGCTGGCCGAGAAGAAGGTCACCAGCAGGGCGGCGATCGCGACGCCGAGCGGGCTGGCCGCCGGGCTCGACTCCGCCAGCAGGACCAGGGCGCCGATCAAGCCGAGCTGGACCAGCAACAGCCAGCCGCGCCGGCGGCCCAGGGCGAGCGGCACGTACCGGTCGAAGAGCGGGGCCCAGACGAACTTGAGGGTGTAGGGCAGGCCCGCCAGGGCGAACAGGCCGATGGTCGCGAGGTCGACCCCGGCCTCCTTCATCCAGGCCTGAAGGACCGAGCCGGTGAGCAGCAGCGGCAGGCCGCTGACGAAGCCCATCAGGGCCACGACCAGCATCCGCCCGCTGAACGCCGAGCGAGCGATGGCGCGGGCGGAGCGTGGCCCGGGTTGGCCCGTCATGGGCCGCGGTCCGCCCGGTGCGCGGTGCGCACCCCAAGGCGTTGCGGCAGGACGGGTGACGGCGTGTTGGCCACGATTACGGCGAACAGGAGGTCGTAGGGTGCGTATTACGCACCATGCCGCGCCGGGTCGCCACGGCCTTCGGCTTGCGCGGGCCGGGGGGGCGCCGGAGAATGCGCGCTCCTCGTCAGGGGCCGACCGCCATGCAGGCTTACCAGCGCGACTTCATCGACTTCGCCCTGCAGGTCGGCGTGCTGCGGTTCGGCGAGTTCACCCTGAAGTCCGGCCGCCAGAGCCCCTACTTCTTCAACGCCGGCCTGTTCAACTCCGGCAGGGCCCTGGCGCGGCTCGGCCGCTACTACGCCCAGGCGATCGTCGACTCGGGGATCGCCTTCGACGTCCTCTTCGGGCCGGCCTACAAGGGCATACCCCTGGCGGCGGTGACCGCGGCAGCGCTCTTCGACAGCCACGGCATCGACGTCGCCTACGCCTTCAACCGCAAGGAGGCGAAGGACCACGGCGAGGGCGGGGTCATCGTTGGCCACCCGCTGCAGGGCCGCGTCCTGATCATCGACGACGTGATCACGGCCGGCACCGCCATCCGCGAGTCCGTGGACGTCATCCGCGCCCTCGGCGCCGAGCCCGCCGGCGTGGTCATCGCCCTCGACCGCCAGGAGCGCGGCCGGACCGAGCTGTCCGCCGTGCAGGAGGTCCAGACCCAGTTCGGCATGCCGGTGGCGGCCATCGTCCGGCTGCGCGAGCTCGTGGCCTATCTCGCCGACCGGCCGGACGCCGCCGGGCACCTTCTGGCGATCGAGGCCTACCGCGGTCGCTACGGGATCGACGCCTGAGGCGGCCCGAGGGTACGCCAGGGGGGTCGCCGCGGTGCCCCCGCAGCCCCAACGCGGCGAAATAGCTAAAGTTTTTGTGGCCTTGCGCGCCCCACTGCGACTAGACTGTCGCATCGAAACGGGTACCGATCCTGTGTTTCCAGACACCTCGACCTGCCCCCCCGACCGGCACCCACGCCACCTGCTGGCCCGCCTCGCGACCGCGGCGATCGGTCTGCTGTGCGCCGCCGCCGCGCTGGGCTCGGACGTGCAGACCGCGCTGCGCCAGCAGCTCGACGCGCTCGGCAACGGCGCGCCGCTCGTCGTCGCGGGCGTCCCCGTCGTGGCGATCGACCTGCTGCCCGGGCTCTACGCCGCCCGCGACTTCCAGCCCGCCTGGTCCGACGGCCGCCGGCTGGAGGCCCTGCGCGGCGCGGTGCAGACGTCCGAGCTGCACGGCCTCGAGCCCGCCGACTACCGCATGGCGGCGATCGAGCGGGCGGCGGAGGCGCTGCGGACGGGCGCCGCTACCACGCCGGACGAGCAGGCGCGGCTCGACATCGCGCTGACCGACAGCCTCGCCCAACTGCTGACCCACCTGCGACACGGCAAGACGGACCCGCTGCGCTTCTACGCGGACTGGAAGATCACCGCCGAGGACGGCGTCCTGGACCTCGGCGCCGAGCTGACCGCCGTGCTGCAGTCCGGCGACGTCCGCGGGGCGGTCGACCGCGCCCTCCCGACCTACCCGCCCTACCAGCGGCTCGTGAAGACCCTCGCGGAGTACCGGGCGCTCCAGGCCGGCGCCGGCTGGCCGACCGTCACCACCGGCGACACGATCCGTCCGGGCGAGAGCAGCCCCCGGGTGCGCGAGGTTCGGGCGCGGCTGCGGGCCAGCGGCGACTTCAACCAGGGCAGCCTCAAGTCCGAGGTGTACGACGCGGAGCTCGCCGAAGCGGTAAAGCGCTTCCAGGCGACGCACGGGCTGACCGCCGACGGCGCGCTCGGCAAGAAGACCATCGCCGCGATGAACGTCTCGATCGGCGAGCGCGTCGACCAGATCCGCGTCAATCTCGAGCGCATGCGCTGGGCGCTGCACGCGATGCGCGGCACCTACGTGGTCGTCGACATCGCGGGCTACACCGTGACCTTGGTGCGCGACGACAAGGTCGCGTGGAAGGCCAGGGCCCAGGTCGGGCAGCCGCTGCGCATGACCCCCGTGCTGCGCTCGCGCTTCACCGACATCGTCCTGAACCCGAACTGGACGGTGCCGCCCACGGTGATCGACCAGGACATCATCCCGGCCGCGCGCAAGGATCCGGAGATCGTCAACAAGAAGGGGCTGAAGATCTACGACGCCGAGCGCAACGCGCTCGACCCCCACGCCGTCGACTGGAGCCTCTACAACGGGAAGAACTTCCCCTACCGGCTTCGTCAGGACCCGGGCGAGGCCAACTCCCTCGGCCGCATCAAGTTCAACTTCCCGAACCGGCACGCCGTGTACATGCACGACACGCCGAAGAAGGCGTACTTCGACCGGCCGGAGCGCGCGTTCAGCTCGGGCTGCATCCGCGTGGAGAAGCCGCTCGAGCTCGCCGAGCTGCTGCTCGACGACCCACAGCGCTGGACGCAGGCGCAGGTCGGAGACGCGATCGGCCAGGGCAAGACCCGGACGCTGCTGCTGAAGAAGCCGATCCCGGTGCTGGTCCTCTACTGGACCGTCGACGTCGACGAGAAGGGCCAGGTGCGGTTCAAGCCCGACATTTATGACCGGGATCGTCTCGTTCTCGATGAGTTGCGGAAACCCTCAAAAAGCTATGGTACGATCCGCGCCGCCCGGAGTGGCCGAATGCACTCCGCAGAGGCGACGAGCGAGACCACGAGCGAAGACCTAAAAGAAGCGCACGGGGCCTGACCCGGTACGACCAAGCGCTGGGCAGTCCCGATCATGGCGACATCAATGATCTGGAGGATTAGTGGATAGACGACACTTGCTGAAGGCCCTGTTCGCGGGCCTCACACTGGCCGGCATCTCTGTTCCCGCCTTCTCAGCCGCCAAGACGAGCGTCACCAAGGCCAAGCAGGCGGTGAAGACGGCGAAGGCCACCCAGACAGCCGGCGGCACCAAGGCAACCGGCAACGGCACCAAGACAGCCAGCGCCAAGACGACCAGCAGCACCAAGACTGCGACGAAGACCACCACGCGTTCCAGCACGAGGACCGCGCAGTCCGCCAAGGGCGGGAGGAACTCTGCACGGATTCAGACGGTCCAGTCGAAGGGCTCGGCCAAGGGCGGCAGGCCGACGTCGGTCGCCAGGGGCGGCCGGAGACAGCGCGACGAGGACGACGGCTACGTCAGCCGCATCGACACCAACGTCTCACCGGGCCTCGTGCGGTCGGTGTCGCTGGACATCGTCAACACCGGCGAGAAGGGCCGGGACATCGTCTTTTTCGAGAACGGCCAGTACCAGGCGGACGCGCTGTTCGAGCTGAATCTGCTGCTGCGCGACTGGCGCGCCGACAAGGTCCGGGCGATCGACCCCAAGGTGTTCGACACCCTGTACATGCTGCAGAAGATGACGGGCACCTACCGGCCGTTCGAGGTGGTGAGCGCCTACCGCTCGCCGCTCACGAACTTCACCCTGCTGCTCGAGGGTGACGGCACGGGTGTGGCGCGGCGCAGCCTGCACATGGACGGCAAGGCGGTCGACATCAAGGCGCCGGGGGTGCACCTCGCACACCTCAACAAGGCGGCTGTGCAGCTGTCCTGGGGCGGTGTCGGCTACTACCCGAGCAGCGGCTTCGTCCACGTGGACACCGGCGACGTGCGCCGCTGGCGCGCGTAGTCTTACCGCCACGCAGCACCACCCCACCGGCCGGGCTCAGCCCGGCCGGTGCGTTATTGCGGTACCGATCAGGCGGGCGGCAGGTGGGCCTTGCAAGGCCCGCTCCCAGGCACGATCGTCAGGACAGGACCGATCGCGGCGAGAAGGCCACCTACCGCTGGCACTTCGGGCAGTAGACCGTCGCCCGCTGGCCCAGGCGCGTGGTCTTCAGCACCGCGCCGCAGACCGGGCAGGTCTCGCCCCCGCGCCCATAGACCCTGAGGTCGCTGACGAAGTACCCCGGGCTGCCGTCCTCCCGCACGAAGTCCCGCAGCGTGGTGCCCCCGACGGCGATCGCCTCTTTGAGCACGGTTCGGACCGCCTTCACCAGCCGCTCGCAATCCGCCCGCGTCAGGCGATCGGAGCGGCGCGTCGGCCGGATGCCGGCGCGGAACAGCGACTCGTTGGCGTAGATGTTCCCCACCCCGACGACGACGTGGCTGTCCATCAGCAGGGTCTTGGCGGCAACCCGGCGGCGGTGCGCAGCCGCATGGAGGCACGCCGCATCGAAGCCCTCGCCCAGCGGCTCGGGCCCGAGCCGGGCGAGCAGCGGGTGGCGCGCCGGATCCCCCGTCACCCAGTGGATCGACCCGAACCGCCGCGGATCCCGCAGCCGCAGGGCCTGCGCCCCGAACACCAGATCGACGTGGTCGTGGGTGTCGGCCGGCGTCGCGGCGCCGACGATGCGCAGGCTGCCGGACATGCCGAGGTGCAGCAGGACGGTGCCGGTCGGGAACCGCAGCAGCAGATACTTGGCGCGACGCTCGACCGCCTCGAGCGGCTGGCCGACCAGGTGGCGCCCGAGCCCGGCGGGCACCGGCCAGCGCAGCCGGTGGTCCCGAACCACGACGCCGGTCACCGACCGGCCCACCAGGTGAGGCGCGATGCCGCGGCGGGTGGTCTCGACCTCGGGAAGCTCCGGCATCGCCCCGGCCTCAGCGGGCGCCCGCCCGGAAGCCCTCGGCACCGGCCAGCAGGTGGTGGCGGAAGCCGTCGCCGATCAGGTGGACCTGGCCGGCGTAGAGCACGTATCGCTGCTGGGTCACCGGGTCGAGGCCGCCGAACGCGATCGGCACGCCGTCCACCTCCAGGATGAACTCGGGCGCCGCGAGCCCGAACTCGGCGTGGCGCTCGGGCGGCATGGCGAAGTGCCGCATGCTGGGGGTGCGCAGCAGCCCGAGCAGCTCGCGGACCCGCTCGTTGTCGGCGACCCCGGCGACCGGCGCGTTGAGGTGCCAGCCCTGCTCGGTCAGCTCGAGGCCCATCACCAGCTCGCTGCCCTTGAACAGGCGCAGGCTGCGCGCCCCGGCCGGCGAGAGCTCGGTCAGCCCCGGCAGGGTCTGCTCGCGCTGGAGCCCCGGCTCGAGCCAGGCGACCAGGCCGAGCACCAGGACCAGGACGGCCAGGATCAGGTTGGCGCGCACCAGCCGGTTCACGCGTGCCTCCGCCGGCGCCTTATCCACCAGCCCGCGACGACACTGGCGAGCGGCAGCGCAATCAGGAAGGTTGCCGCCAGCGTCAGCGCCGCGGACCGCGACAGGCTGAGCTGCCGGTCGGGCGCGACGCGCGGCGGGATGTCGAGCAGGGCGTCGTCCTGGGCGAGCCAGCGCACCAGGTTCAGCCCCAGCTCGAGGTTGCCGGCGTTGCCGACGACGGCGCTGCTCAGAAAGTCCGCGTCGCCCACCACGACCACCCGCTGCTCGCGGCCGTCCGCCCGCGTGCGGGTCAGGGCCCAGCCGAGGCTCAGCGGGCCGCGGCGCTCGCCCCGCGCCGCATCGGCGGTGACCTCCCCCTTCACCGGGCCCGTCTCGTTCCAGCTCTGGGCGCCGGTCTGCAGCAGGGGGGTCGCCGTCCAGCCGTCGTCCGGCGCCGCCTCCAGGGCGACCGCGCCGGGGAACACCGACAGCGTGGCGAGCTGGCCGACGGCGGGGTGATCCGGGTAGCGGGCGACGACCGCCACGGTGGGCTCCGCCGCCCCGACGGTTGCGGCGGCCGGGTCGACGATGACCCCGGGCACGCGCTGCAGCCCCAGCTCGGCGGCGACCTGCGAGGCCGGGGTCGTGCCGCGGTCGCCGAGCAGCCACAGCAGGTGGCCGCCCTCCTCCAGGAAGTCGAGGAGCCGCTTCTGCTCGGCACGCGGCAGCTCCAGCTGCGGGGCGGCGAGGACGAGGAGTGCCGTGTTGCGCGGCACCTGGCCGGAGTCCGCCAGGGTCAGCGGCTGGACGCGGTACCCGGCGCGGACCAGGGCAGACCCGAAGTCGCCCAGATCGAAGTTCGCGCGCCCCGTCAGGCTCGCCTCGCCGTGCCCGGCCAGCCCGACGACCCAGCGCTCGGAACGCATGGCGAGCCGCTGCAGCGCGCTCGTCACGGCCTGCTCGGACACCTTGCCGACGCGCTCGCTGCGCCCGTCGTACTCGACCAGCAGCTCGACCGGCTGGCGCACGCCGAGCCGCCGCGCCTGCTCCGGGTTCCGGTCCGGGTCGAGGAAGGCGACGGTCGCGTCCGGGCGGGCCCGCCGGTAGCGCTCCATCAGGATCTGCGCCGGCGCGCGCAGGCTGCCGTACTCCGGGGCGATGACCGTGAACCGGATCGGCGCCGGCAGGCGCTCGACCACCGCCAGGCTCGCGGGAGACAGCGAGTGCCTGGCGTTGGCGCTGAGGTCCCAGGCCCCGCCGTAGCGATGGGCGATCCGCAGGCCGAGCCCGGCGGCGACCAGCATCAGAAGGGTCAGCAGCCACACCGCCCAGTGCTCCAGCCGGCGCGCGCCCCGGCCCGTGCGCCAGGTCTCGAGCCGCAGCACGGCCAGCGCCAGGGCGACGACCACGACGATGACGAAGTAGGCGACGTCCGCGGCCCGCAGCACGCCGGACATCAGACCCTGGAACCGGGCCGCGAGCGACAGGGCGCCCACCACGCCGGCATTGCCGCTCGTGGCATTGCCCGCGAGCCAGAGCAGCAGCAGGAGGCCGTAGGCGGCCGCCGCCGCGGCCGCGGGCTGGCTGGTCAGCGTCGACAGCCAGAGGCTGAGCGCCAGCGCGGCGGCGTAGAGGAGCGCCAGTCCGGCGAGCCCGACGGCGAGCTTGCCCCAGTCCAGGGAGGTGCCCAGGCCGAGGCTCGCCAGCAGCGCGCCGACGACGACCCAGAGCACGGCATAGAGGCCCAGCGCGCCCGCGAACTTGCCGAGCACGAGCTGGCGCAGCGACACCGGCGCCGACAGCAGCAGCGCGAAGCGCCCCGCGCGCTGCTCCTCGCTGAACAGGCGCATGCCAACCAGCGGCGCGAGCAGCAGGCCGACCAGGCCGGCAGCGTCGAGCCCGGGCAGGATCACGAGATCGGTGAGGCCGGGCGCCCCGTCGACGAGGGCGAGCCGCGGCGCGATGCGCTGGAACGACTCGAGCTGCGCGAACACCATCCAGGCCGTGAGGCCGATGGCCACCGCCAGCCACACCCAGGCGACGGGCGAGGCGTAGAGCGAGCGCAGCTCGCGCGCGGCGATCACCCGGATCACGCCGGCCCGCCCCGCGTCAGCTCGAAGAACCGCCGCTCCAGGCTCGGCTGCTCCGGCGTCAGCTCGAGCAGCCCGCAGCCCGACGCCACCAGCTCCGCCGCCAGCGCGGCCCGGTCGGCGCCGGGCTGAAGCCTGAGAAGAAATCGCCCGTCCGGCAGAGGCTCGGCCTCGGCCACGGCCGCCAGAGCGGACAGCGCACCGGCGGCGGGTGGCCGGCCGAAGGCGACGACCAGACGGGCGGGCCGGTCCGCCGGACCCGTCGCGGTCGGAAAGCCGGCGACGTGCCGGCCCTCGTGCAGCACCTCCACCCGGCTGCAGACGCGCTGGACCTCGTCGAGCAGGTGGCTCGACAGGATCACGCCGTGCTCGCGGCCGAGGTCGGCGATCAGGGCGCGGATCTCCTCGGCCTGCGCCGGGTCGAGGCCGGAGGTGGGCTCGTCGAGCAGGATCAGCGGTGGGTCGTGGACGATGGCCTGGGCCAGGCCGACCCGCTGCCGGTAGCCGCGCGACAGCTGCTGGAGCAGGCGCCGGCCGACCTTCCCCAGGCCGCAGCGCGCCTTGACGGCCTCGACCGCGCCGCCTGCGGCGGCCGCCGGCACGCGACGCAACCGGGCGGCGAAGGTCAGATACTCGTCGACGGTGAGCTCCGGGTAGAGCGGCGGCTGCTCGGGCAGGAAGCCGAGCAGGGCCTTGGCCCGCCCGGGGTCGCGGGCGATGTCGACCCCATCGATGCGGATCGTGCCACGGGTCGGCGCCAGCACCCCGGCGATCGCCGACAGGGTGGTCGACTTGCCGGCGCCGTTCAGGCCGAGCAGCCCGACCACCTCGCCCCGCTGCACCGAAAGGCGCACTCCGGCGACCCGCAGCCGCGGGCCGTCGCGGCGCTCGAGGTTCTCGACGTCGAGTAGGGGCGGCATGGCGAGGCACGATACCGGCCGCGGCCGCCTGCACTCAAGGCTCGCCCATCGGAGATAGAGCCGTCATAGGTCCGGCCGTCATAGGTCGGGCAGTGGTGGGTCGGGTTAGCCCGCAGGGCGTAACCCGACGATCCGAACCCGGTCCTCGACGCCGCCGGCCACCGGGCGCTCGCCCGGCCGCCTGGGAACGCGACGCCGGGCGGCGTATATTGGTTTTGTCCGTGCAGCTCCCCTCTTGCTGCCCCCCGCCAATCGCTACCCGCTTCCCGCTCCCATGACCCTGTTCAACGGCCTACTCGACTTGTCCTGGTGGCAGCTCGTGCTGATCACCCTCGCCCTGACCCACGTGACGATCGCGGCGGTCACGATCTTCCTGCACCGTGCCCAGGCGCACCGCGCGCTGGATCTGCACCCTGTGGTCTCGCACTTCTTCCGGCTCTGGCTCTGGCTGACGACCGGGATGGTCACGGCCGAGTGGGTCGCGATCCACCGCCGGCACCACGCGCGCTGCGAGACGCCAGAGGACCCGCACAGCCCGCAGGTGCTCGGCCTGCGCAAGGTGCTCTGGGAGGGCGCCGAGCTCTACCAGAAGGCAGCGACCGACAAGGCGCTGATCGAGCGCTACAGCCACGGCACGCCCGACGACTGGCTGGAGCGGAACGTCTACGGCCGGCTGCGCTGGCAGGGCCCGGCCGTCATGCTGATCACCGACTTCGTGCTGTTCGGCGCCGCCGGCGTGGCGATCTGGGCCGTGCAGATGGTCTGGATCCCCTTCTGGGCGGCCGGCGTGATCAACGGCATCGGCCACTACTGGGGCTACCGCAACTTCGAGTCGCCGGACGCGGCCGCCAACATCTCGCCCTGGGGCATCCTCATCGGCGGCGAGGAGCTGCACAACAACCACCACGCCTTCCCGAGCTCCGCGCGGCTGTCGAACCGGTGGTGGGAGTTCGACATCGGCTGGCTCTACATCCGCACGCTGGAGATCCTGCGGCTCGCGAAGGTACGCCGCGTGGCGCCGCGCCCGCACCTGGCCGAAGGCAAGACGATGGTGGACCTCGACACGCTCAAGGCGGTCATCACCAACCGCATGCACGTGGCGGCGCGCTACGCCCGCGACGTGATCCGGCCCGTCAGCCGCAAGGAGCTGTGCGGCGAGGACGCGGCCTGCCGCCGCGTCTACCGGCAGGCGCGCAGGCTGCTGGTCCGCGACGAGTCGCACCTCGACGAGACCAGCCGCCAGCGCCTCGCGCGGCTGCTCGAGAAGAGCCCGACGCTGGCCACGGTCGTCGAGTACCGCAAGAAGCTGCAGGACGTCTGGGAGCGGACCACCGCGAGCCAGGAGGCCCTGCTGCAGTCGCTGCAGGACTGGTGCCGCCAGGCGGAGGCGTCGGGCATCCGCTCGCTGGCCGAGTTCGCGCACACGCTGCGGAGCTACACCCTGCAAACCCGGTGACCTGAGAGCACGCGAGCAACAAAAAACCCGCCGTCGGCGGGTTTTTTGTTCAGCGGGTCCGGCAATCGGCGCCGTCGCCGCGGGCCTGTGCATCGTCATCGCGAGCCGGCCGCAGGCCGGCGTGGCGATCCATTCGGTTGTGATAACGAGGACCTGGACTGCGACGGCGGCTGCGCCGCCTCGCAGTGACGGACCCGCGAGGTCCGCCAGGCGCCTACTTGATCTTCGCTTCCTTGTACGCCACGTGCTTGCGCACGACCGGGTCGTACTTGGTGAACTCGAGCTTGTTCGGGGTGTTCCGCTTGTTCTTCGTGGTCGTGTAGAAGTGGCCGGTCCCGGCACTCGACACCAGCTTGATCTTCTCGCGTATCGCCTTCGCCATCGCCGTGCCTCCTGTCAGACCTTCTCGCCGCGGGCCCGGATATCCG